>Ga0314772_1000010_pt1 | contig 234000 bp, 135 predicted proteins | sample MetaGCBIW2018_FD_204520 | JGI IMG/M metagenome (GOLD analysis project Ga0314772, IMG submission 204520) | Cryopeg brine microbial communities from Beaufort Sea near Barrow, Alaska, United States - CBIW 2018 | ecosystem: Environmental > Aquatic > Marine > Coastal | place: USA: Alaska... | reverse complement strand
TAACACCTAAGCATTTAATGGTCGTGCGCAGCATGACCTTTAAATGTCTGTTGGACTAAGCCGCCAACGCCGCAGCTATAGAGCGGTGTGTAAGGATAAAGTAATTTGGAGGCGAAGGTTGAACGGTACATCTGGGGCCGGGCGCAAAGCAATGCCGGCGGGGTTTGGTCTCATTCGATCCTTCATGAGGCGGTTCCTTGTTGTGATTCCCCTCAGACTAACTCTCAGGTACCCGTTTTTCCAGCCTTCGGCCACAGAGAATTCCAGCTCACAAGGAACTGTCGGTTTCCACCCACCAGATCAAGAAGCGTGGGGACGCTAGCCCGTCGGCACCATTGTTGTTCTGAACCGTGGAATCTGGCGAACCATACGCACCAGGCCATCATCACATTGTGGGCAGGGCCAGCATCGCTGGGATGTTGGACTCTCCGCTGTAGCTTCTGATCGGGGTGGTTGCGAGAGGCAGTGCCGGATAACATCCAGTTTTCGTCGCCGAGTTCGGTTGCTCAGGTAACCAAAATGGCGAATGCGCATAAAGCCTTTGGGCAGGATATGCATCAGGAACCGCCGCACGAACTCCTGTCCCTCCAGCCATTGGGTCTTAATTCGGGAATCATCGCGGTAATCCTTATACCGGAACGAGATCCGGTCACCGTCCATCGATAACAAGCGCCCGTTACTGATGGCAATTCGGTGCGTGTAGCGGGCCAAATAATCCACCACGCTCTCGGCCTGATTCAGGCAGTGTCGAGTGTAAACAACCCACTCCTGTTGCATCAGGCCGTCGAGCACACCATCAACCTCACCGTTGCGGGTAACCCGGTGCAGTTCGCCGGCATTCACCGACGCCCTCAGCAGCGACACCATGCGCCCTCGAAAACGCCGGGATAAGGCCCGTACCGGGAACAGGTAGTGGCTTTTTGCCTTGTGCCAATCACCGGTGCCGGTCAACACCCCGCCGGGAATCAGGCAATGCACGTGAACGTGACGGCTCAGGTTCTGCCCCCAGGTGTGGAGCACTGCCGTCATGCCCAGCTCGCCGCCAAGGTGCCGGGTGTTGCGCCCAAACTGGTTGAGCGTGTCCCAGACTGCGGCGAACAGACAGCGATAGACCACGTCGGGATGGAGCTGAACCCAGCCGTTTAAGGTATGGGGCAGCGTAAACACCAGATGGAAGTAAGGCACCGGCAACAACAGTGACCGCTGACGTTCGCTCCATTGCTGACTCGCCCGACCCTGACATTGCGGACAATGCCGATCCCGGCAACCGTAATAGCAGACGGAGTGAGCCTGGCAATGATCGCAACGCATTTCCATACCGCCCATGCGGGCGGTTCGGCAATCCGTTAATCGAGCGCAGACCTTGCGACGATGGCTGTCCAGTGTCTGACCTGGCAGAAATCGCGCCAGTATGTTTTGAACGCTCAGTGTGCCCGCCATCATGCACCTCCGAGATGTGCGATCAGGTCAGCGGGACCCCCGTTTTGGGGTGTGACGCCTGGCAACCAGTGCAGATATCGTTGAGTGCTGCGTAAATCGCTATGCCCCAAGAGCCGTTGCAGCTCGTGAATGGGCAACCCCCGCTCCAGCTGGTGCGTGGCGTAGGCATGCCGCAAGGCATGAATGCCACCGCATTTTTCAATGCCACTGGTTATCTTGGCTGTGTGGTAGACCTTCTGAGGCGTGGTGATGTGAAGGTGTCTGTCTGGGAGTAAATCGCTGGGGAATAACCAGAGGTTGGGATGGCGAATCCTCCAATAGAGACGGAGCGCCTGGAGCAACCCGGGAGCCAGAGGCACCATCCGGTCTTTGGCGCCCTTGCCCTGTTCAATCCGCAGCAGATGGCGTTCACCATCAATGTCTTTCACCTTCAGCGCGACCGCTTCGCTGACGCGCAAACCGCAACCGTAGATGACGGACAACAGGGCCTGATGCTTGGGGTTGGTGATGGCGGCCAAGAGACGCGCCACTTCCTGCCGTGTCAGTAATTCCGGAATACGCTGAGGTCGCTTCGGCAGCACCAGGGTTACATCGAAGTGCGCCCAGTGCAGCACCTGCAAATACAGGAACCGTATACCATGGAGGTAAACACGGCAACTGGCCGGTGACAGCAAGCGCTCCTGAACCAGATAATTGAAATAGACTTGTAAGTCCTCAACCTTCAACTGGTCGGGCGAGCGCCGATAATAACGGGCCAGCGCGGTGACGACGTAAAGATAGCTGTGCTGGGTTCGGGGGGAAAAGCCATGTTGGCACATGGCCTGGATCATGGTCTGGCGTAACGGTGTCATGACAGTAACTCCTCTTCTGAATAGCCCAATTGGGCTTATCAAAAGTATCCGTCAATACATCCAATTTCGCAGGAAATGATCGGGCGTAATCGCTACCGCGAAGCGGTTTAGTTCAACAACAGCTTAGCCGACCATGGCCATCTATGCCATGTAATCATTCAGCATCTGCAATTCGCTCTGCTAATCGTACTGGAGGCAATGGCTGTAATTCGCTTGGGTGCTATGGAGGAGAGCCCTGACTCGAATGTCCGCTTTTGTTTAAGGCGGATGTAATTGTAGTGGTCAACCAATCCCCGACAGTATTTTAAGTTATTGTTCCGCAATTCTGGGTGGCCCTAATACGGGGCCACTATCAGGTCAATCGCTTGTTCAGCCAAACCAACAAAGCCTTACTGTTCGCAACAAACGGGTAAAGCTCATGCTTTATTGAACGCCTTCGAAAAGGGCTTCTGATGTTGATGGAAGCGCACATGGCCCGCAGAGTTGAGTCTGCGCCTAGCTTCTGAAAAGGCGGGAGTGATATAGCCCCATTCGGAGGTGCGCGAGAAGTAGATAACATAGTCGATGTTGGCCTCTCGCCACTTATTCTCAACGAACACGCTATCATCGCCACTTTCCAGTGACTTCACTTGTATGCGGTAGTAGTGGTTGTCGTCTGCCACAACAAGATCGGTTTTCCGGTCATGGTCTGTAACTGGCATAAACACTTCCCAGCCATCAGCCGTAAACCAGCTAGCGGCTAGGTTTTCGTAAGAAATTTGCTTGTAATGTCGGTAAGCGGGAGCAGTACGCTGTGCGTTTTTTGTGGGCATGATGGCACCTATAAATTGATGCCGTATGTCGGGCTATGGCTCCCCGAATACGAACCGGACCACCCTAAAGGTTGATCCCCAATTTACAATCACCATGCAGCTATCACTGACATCTAGCGACAAAGGCTGCCAGCCTCGAAGAACCCCGAACGGAATATCTTTCGTGAATGCCACTATCAGACCTTAAAGGCCGTGATCAATTTGAATTTAGAATTTATCAGCGATAGGGGGTAGCGTCAATCCATGTATCGAACAGAATGTCGGTGGTCAAGACCATCATTGCATTGCTACAACTGACCTTGGGTGTCCATCCAACAAATTGACTGACGCCAGGTCGAGGTAATCCCCCCCAATCGAACAGGTAGTCAGCTTCGGCAGACACCCAGGAACGCTCGTATCCATTCTTTTTCAGCCGGTCGCGGCTCAATTTTGTAGATCTTCACTACTCGGTAAAAGCGAGCCACATAACCGCACTGCCCAGAAGGCGGTAACCATTCGTTAGGCCCTTTCGCTCCTTTGCTGCGATTCAACGATGCTTATACGAATATGAAATATGCGATTTTCGTTGCTGAGTGAGTGAGTTTAGTTGATATACGTAGCCTTAGAAAAATAAGTCGACAACATATTTGCAACAACAAATTTCTTAGGGTTGCTGCTTGAGCAATGCTAGCCAGCCAGCAACATTTTTCTAATCTAGCGTCGCCTTACGATTGCCTATTAGCGATGAGCACTGAAGTCAAACATCAATGGCAATGACATCATAAGTTGGCCGCTCCGGTCGCAAAGCGGACATTCAGATCAAAGGCCGAAGGGCTCGCTTTGAGTTATGTTGATTTGGAAGCCAACACACCAGCTGCGCCCAAGTAGAACGACGCGACGATCTTATTGGCCCATTTGCTCCCCCGCAAATGCTTGCCCATCTTGGATGCTCCCACTATGTAGGTCGCGTATATGGAAAAAGAAATCGCCATTGCGACTGCCATCAATGCTACCGCTTGAGAGATATAAGTGCCGGAAGACGTGATGAATAGCGGGTAGATCATCAGACTCGCCAGCAGTGCTTTAGGATTTGTCAGTGAGACTGCCATTGCGCTTAGCATCATTTTGCTTACGGTCATTGTCTGAGAGGAAACGGTTACAATATTTACCCCGGACCTGAACGCCTTTATGGCGAGATACACCAGATAAGCAACCCCACACCACTTCAGCAATACCAGTGCACCTGCATAGCGTTGTATCAGTACGCCCAGTCCGGATAACACGAGTATCCCGTGGACGCAGGTTGCCAGCATAAAACCCACTGCGACTGCCAGCGACTTCCGTGCGCCATACCTAAGGGACTGTCCTACGGCAAATGCAGCGTTCGGCCCAGGCAGCGCCAGGATTGACGCGAAGGTTGTAGCGAAAGTGAATAAAAGTCCCCAATCCACTCAAAACCCTCCGCTTTTACCCCGTTGTATTGACCGTCGTGGAGCGACATTTGCGTCACGATAAATCCAGCTCATCAATCAAGCTCGCCAGTCGTCGACGCCCCTCTTTATCAAGGGTTTTGAGCGGCAGCGGTAAACACGGAGACTCAGCAATTCCCTGCAATTCCGCAGCAGCTGCGACAACCCGCAGGCTTCCTCCAGATTCGTTGAACAATTCCCATAAGGGCTGTAATCGTTTCGATAAACGTGTCGCTTCCTGCGCGTTCCCGGCCTGAGCTGCGCGGGTAATCGCAAGTGCTGCAGCGGGAAACACACCCCCGATTACTGAGTACCAGGTGTCACATCCGGCATTCAGACCAGTCGCGGCGAAGGCATCTCCGCTGACACCCAAAGTGACATTTGATGGAATGCGTGCTCGAAGCGCTTCAACCCGCGACCTTGCTTCAGTCGGGTCCTCAGGCACTCCGGGAATCTTAATTGACGCCACGTTCGGAAGAAGCGCGATTTGTCCGTGAAGCTCGTCGCTGAAAATAAACTGAGTAGTGCCGGGATTGTCGTAAACACAAAGCGGGACCGACAGTGCGTGGGTTACGGTTTCATAGAGCCCGAAAACTTCGTCTGGAAATAGTTTCTGATAGGACATTGGCGCTAGCAGCACCCCGGAGGCACCAGCTACCTCGGCATCTTCGGCCAGCGTAAGTACATCGCGCGTGCGCAGTGCACCGATACCTGCCATCACCGGGATATTTCCTGCGTGTTCGACTGCGAGCCTTACCACACGTGCACGCTCGGCCATGGTCAGATAGGCATAGTTCCCAGTCGAGCCCAGCACGCCTATTGAATCAACGTTGGCAGTAACGAGCTGTTCGATCAATCGAACAAATGCAGCCTCGTCTATACCTTGCTCACTCATCGGGGTTAAAGGAAATGCGCTGAGGCCCGAAAACATGATGAATCCTCCGAAATCATGGAACAGACGGATGTCTTACCCTTTAAAGCCAGCCTATCAGAACAGAAGCCGATTAGTGCCCAGATGCTAATTCAAATGCCGCTTGCCAGAGACTGGGCTACCAACGACTTACAGGCCTGGCTGGTGATTGAGTGTCATTCGACGAAAAATCTTTCCCATGAGGAATAATAGGCATCCCAGATTGTCATCCTGAAGGTGCACTACAAACTCAGATCGCTCTGAGTGGTTGGCATGTTTCGTCAAATCCAGAAAGCACTGGGGTCGCAAAGCGGACATTCAGATTTTTGGAATCTGCACCCCACAAATGAGGTCGTCCAGCAATAGATCCAGGCAGAACGATACCATTGAAACGACCGGCTGAAATGTTTCTAGCCGGTCGGCCTCAGTTTACGATAGCAACCGCCCGACAGACACGAAGAGCAGGATCTTCACAGGTAATTCCGGGTGGACTGGACACTCGCATAGGCAAACTCAAGAGCCGCCATGGCCGTGGCATGAACCTGTGCCGCAGGCACGGTCACACCGTTGAACTCCAAGTCCATCGTGGCGCAGGCATCTTCCAGCACAGTGACCTTGTAGCCAAAGTCTGAAGCGGCGCGGCTGGTGGCTTCGATGCACATGTGGCTCATGGCACCGATCACCACCACTTCCTCAATATCGTTGGAATCCAGCAGCTCTTTCAGGTTGGTTTTCAGGAATGAGTTGGGGTAGTTCTTCAGAATAACCGGCTCATCGCCTTTCGGTGCCACAGATTTGTGGATCTTGACGCCGTCTGAGCCAGGTGTGAACACAGGCCCATTCGGATCCGGAAACTCGTGGTGAACATGCACCAATAGGTCTTTGTTCTGACGCGCTGCGTCGATCACTTGTGCCGCCTTGGCGGCTGCCTGTTCAATATTCACCAGTGGCAGTTTGCCGGAGGCAAAATACTCATTCTGGATATCGACAACAATAACGGCTCGTTTACTCATTAGACGGTTCCTCATTTGGTCATTTATTTCAGGTGTGTTCTGGTCAGAAAGAAAGACTCTCACCATCCGCCGGGATCAAAACCTGATGGGCAATACCCTCGTTCTCTACAAACTCTGCCAGCTCCTCGCGGCTCAGGGTCATATGGTTCACCGCATCCATGTGCACGGCGACAATGTCCGCATCCGGTAAAACTCGATGTACGCGCAGGGTATCTTCTTTGCCCATGATGATCGGGTCGCCCTCAAAGCCGGTAAACTCCGCAGCGCCGGCATTCAGTACAACAACATCCGGCTGGAAGCGCTCCAGCGACTGCACCACCTCATCACGCCACACGGTATCGCCGACCACGTACGTGATTTCTCGCCCCTCGGCTTCAAAAACCACGCCCATTACTTCACCGAGCGCCTTGGCCAGCTCGGGAATGGCATAGAGGGTATCGGAGCCGTGCTGCCCGCCGGTTTTGTGGAGTGTCACGCCGCCAAACTCCGCTTGGCCATCGAGGATACGTACATCCTGGAAGCCTTGTGAACGGATCATCTCGGCATCCGCCACATTCTGCACAAACAGGGGAAGCTCTTTTGGTAACAACTTCTGGGCGGCATCGTCCCAATGGTCCAGGTGGGTATGGGTCACAATCACCGCATCGGCACCCTCGATCACGTCCTCTGCCGCCATGGGCAAGCCAACCAGAGGGTTCCGCAGCTCACTACGGTACGTGTTCGGGAAGCCCGGATAAGCGCCCTGCTCCGCCAGCATGGGGTCGATCAGAAAGGTAGTCTCTCCGTATGTGACTTTAATGGTGGCATTACGGATTTGCTGTATCTGGTGGCTGGATGCCTGAGTGCCAGATTCGGCGAAAGCAGCGCCAGCGAAAACAGTCGAAGCCAGCACCAGAGCGCCAGCGAAGGTTTTAATCAACATGGTATTCATCCTCCAACAGGGTGTTCGTTGATGGAATAAGTCTACGGAGATCTGATCACTAGCAATATTGACCTGAAAGACAATGATCGAAAGAATCGGGCCAAGCAGTTATCATCAGGTTAAATGAACCCCAGGAGTGACACCGTGGCACTACCCAGAGTCGGGCTTGTTCTTCATCCACAATTCAGCCCCTTCCACTTTTCCGTTCCTTACATGGTGTTCAGCATTGCCCTGCCTGAGGGCCCCTTGTTCGAGTTGCTGATTATCACCCCGGACGGAAAATCCCTAGAGTCCGAGCGGGCCATGACCGTGCAGCCGGATGGCGGGCTGGAACTATTGGATGCGGTTGATATTGCGTTGGTACCCGGCTGGCATGATCTGAACGAACCACCACCCCCTGAGTTGTCTGAAGCCCTTTTCCGCTGCCATGAGCGGGGCGCACATGTGGTGGGCCTTTGCTACGGCACCTATGCGCTGGCTTATGCGGGTTTGCTGGATAACAAGAGAGCCTCGACCCACTGGCTGGCAGAACAGGACTTCCTACAGCGGTTTCCGAAGGTGAACCTGGATACCAACGCCCTCTATGTAGAAGATGACCGGCTGGTTACGTCCGCAGGAACCGCCGCCGGGCTGGATTGCTGCCTGTTTCTGGTACGGGAGTATTACGGCGCGAAGACGGCCAACACCATTGCCCGTCTGATGGTGGTCCCACCCCACCGGGAAGGTGGCCAGGCCCAGTTCATCGAACAGCCGGTCGCGATTTCCACCCAGGATGCCCACATCAACCGCCTACTGGATTACTTGCGGGAACATCTGGCCGAAACCCACAGCATCGATGAGCTGGCCACCCGCACCGCCATGAGCCGGCGCACTTTCACGCGCCATTTTCAGAAGGCAACCGGCATGACGGTGATAGAGTGGTTGATCGGTGAGCGGCTGCGGCAAAGACGTGAGCTGCTGGAAAGCACATCACTTTCGGTGGAAGCCATCGCGGAAAGAATCGGCTTCCATACAGCAACGTCGTTCCGGCAGCACTTCAAGCAGCGTCACCATGTAAGCCCTCGGGTTTGGCGCAAAACGTTTGGTGAGAATGCCTGACAGTCCCAGTGTTCGGGAATGCCACTGCGGTAATGACGTTAACCCAGTCTGCCAAACTCAAGAGGCATGATCCCTGATCCGTTAAGCATCTCGCGGTTGCAGGCGCTTGAAATCAAGTTCTGCTACTACCAGCGCGATCAAGATCAACCCCCCGCCAGCCATGGTCCGAAGACTGAGAGGCTCCCCGAGCATGATCATGCCGGCGAGGGCTGCGAAAACAGGCTCGCAAAGATAGGTTAATGCTACTTTCTCTTCTTCAAGATACCTTTGCGCGGAGCTTTGTATGCCATACATGTAAGCAGTACCAAGCAGGCCCGCAAACATAACCCCCTCCCAAAAGTGCGTATCTGAAGGCATCCATACTGCTTGCTTATCGAACAGTGCCGCGAGACCACTGCCGAGACTGCATACCGTCATCGCAATTGTCACTGTCAGCATTGCGTCACATCGATGTGAGAAATACCCTACAGTCATTACATAGCAAGCAAAGAACACTGCACAGGCCATCGTCCATAGATCGCCAACATTCAGGTGTAAACCGTATTGCGCGACTATCAAATAAAGCCCGAAAAGTGCAATTGAGCAGGAAATCCATATGCGGTTTTGCACTGGCTTTCGGAATAAGCCCCACTTAAATAGCGGAATCAGAAGAACATCCAGGCCGGTGATAAATGCGGTGTTGGTGACACTGGTGTGTTGTAGCCCAATAGTCTGAAACACGTTCCCCAAGAGCAACGGAAGTCCAATCAACGCGCCGGCGACAATGGTTTTCCGGTTCAGGCGGTTGAATCTTTTCGCGAACAGTACTGAGAGGACTATTGCTGCCAGGGCAAATTTATAGGTCAGGAAGACATAAGGTGAGCCGTCTGCCACACCGACTTTGACGAAAGAGAACGACACTCCCCAGAAGGCCGTTCCGAGTATGAGTAACAGGAGGAATACGTGAGGCTTTTGCATGTTTCTAACCATTTGTTGGGATTACAAATTGGTTAGAGTATGCGGAGCCCGCAAAAAGGCCCGGTGTCGCTCCCAATTTCTTCTCTAACGTTAGAGCGGACCAGTACAGATGCCTTAAGCTGGCACAAGTATACACTTCCCCATGCAGGGTGTGATAGCCAGGCGCTTTCGCTGCATCAACCCAGCGCAACCTTCAGCCCGATGCCTGTCAGCAGACAGCCAAAGAGGTTGTTCTGGACTCTGTGGTATCGGGCGTTGCCGCTGGTAGCTGCCGAGAGTGCCCGCCCCAGAACTGCGTAGGTAAAATCAAAGACCAGTCCGGTCAACACCAGAATCAGTGCCAGTATGGCGAACTGTCCGGCAATGCCTGAGAGGTCCGGGTGGATGAACTGCGGAAGCAGTACAGAGCAGAAGATCAGGGATTTGGGGTTGAGCAGGTTGGTTGCCAGCCCTCTTTGGAAATCAGCCAGATATCCCACGGATGGCAGAGTACCTGCCGCTGACTGGGGTTGATCAGGGAGAGAATGACCTGTCCGGAAGAATTGCCAACCCAGGTAGAGCAGATAGGCCGCGCCCAGTAATCGTACCGTGTGGTAGGTCCAGGGATGAGTCGCAAACAGAGTTGCAAGCCCCACCGCCGCCAGCAGGACATGGCAGCCCCGGGCAATGGCAAGGCCCACAGCGACGGCCATGGCGTTTCTGGGGCCACTGCTCACGGAGGTGCCGAGCACCAGGAACATGTCCGGTCCTGGCGTAAGGTAAATCGCAACGAGCGCAGTCAGGAACAGTAGAAGGTCAGCCACGGGTCATGTCTCTTGCCGGTATTAAAGCCTTGATTATACCGTCCGTTGTTTAGCGCATGGTTGCGTTATCAGCCACAAAAGAATATAAAATTGGTGCTATTCGCTAATTTTATTCTTATATGGAGATTCTAATGCCAACCCATAAGTTAGACCGATTTGATCGAAAGCTTCTGGAGGCACTGCAGACGGATGGCCGCGCGCCCAACACGGATCTGGCCGAGGGGATAGACCTGTCCCCGTCGCCTTGCTCACGCAGGGTGCGGCTGCTTGAAGAATCCGGAGTGATCAAGGGCTACAGCGCCATCCTGGATCAGGAAAAAGTGGGTTTGGGGCTAACCGTATTCGTTGGCATCAAAGTGGAGCGTCATCAGGAAAAGGAAGCCGAGGCTTTTTGCGAGGCGGTGAGTGTTATGCCGGAAGTGGTGATGGCTCACCTGGTGTCCGGGGAGTCGGATTTCCTGTTGCAGGTTGTGGTGCCCGATCTTCGCGCCTACAAGGAGTTTTTGAGCAATACGCTGCTCAAGTTACCTGGGGTTCGGGACATTCGAAGCAACTTTGCGATCCAGACCGTCAAACCCCAATCGCCACTTCCGCTGATTCATTTGCCGGGGTAAACCGGCCACCAGACATCGATTATCTTCAGATACGGAATACCCGTGATCACTACCGGAGGGAAAAACAGCGGCCCGGTTCTGTTCCACGGCACACTCAGTTTTTCAAAAAATAGCGAAAGCTTCCCCCAGTTCGGTCACGCCCACGGTGCCGGCCACCTGTTGATTGACAAAAAACCAGAAACAGCTTCGCGTGCCAACATAAGGGCCATCAGAATAATTAAGCCTCCTCCGATACGGTTTACTATTCTCACACTGTCTGCGTTGGAAAAAAGGCGGGAGCTTAAGCTGTGAGCAACGACAACCCACACGCTATCGATCGCAATACCCAATAGGATAGGTATCATCGAGTACATGATCAGGACGTTCGTGGGGCTCGCAAGATTGCCGCTGAGGAAGCTTGGAACTATGGTTCCGAACATGATCAATGCCTTGGGGTTGGTGATACCCACTATCACTCCCGCAGTGAGCGGTGACGTTCTCTTTGCTGGCCGGTCAGTTGCAGCCGGACTCGCCGCTTTTGAGGCTACAAGATACCCTATGCCGATAAGCAGCAAGGCGACCGCACCCAGCATTCGGATAGCAGGCAAAGCAAAATCGGATTTCAATATAAGAGGGCCAAGTCCAAAAGAAAGAAGTATCGCAATGCTTAACATGCCAATTGCATTACCGATCACGCCACGCAATGCATGACTTCTGCCCTTCATAATAACTTGCCCGATAAAAAGCATGATGCTTGGGCCAGGTACAGCAATGAGTATCGAGCTGGTAATAATTAGCCCCACCAGCCCACTGACGGATACCCCAATATCTTGCATGTAAATATTACCTTCGATATGCGTGTTGCGGGCATTAATACCATATTCTCAGCGACTTATTGATAATATTTCTTATACATTCTGGCCCGTGGCCATCAGGCTTGAGCTTATGAATAAAGACACCGCGCACATTCATCGTGATCTGGGCAGTAAATACTGTCTGCCCATCCTCATCGATCATTGAAACCGGTACCACTTTTTCACCGGCTGCTTCCCAATCAATACCGTCTCCGTCTGCAATCGCACGCAGGTCTGTTTTGGCCTTGGCCAGATAATTCACCGTCATCACCTGCGGAATCTACTGAAAGGTACTTTGGCTTCCGCGTACCCCGGCTTCAGATCGGTAAGTGTTGGCTCGATGGTGCTGAAGTACTGGGCCTGCTGGCACACCATGTTTGAAAAGCTTTCTCCCCCAGAGGCGTTGAATGCTAATGCTGCACGTGAAGAGGCGCTACGAATGTTCGCTTTTGTTTAAAAACAGAGCGGCAGCCACGACTGGTGTGTTAAGTCACCATAACGTGGCCGAGCAGGCCAAAATATGGTGTCAAGAACACGCGCTACACCGATCATTCCTGCACCGTAGGGAAGCCCCCAATATAAGCCCACTGATGATCCAATCTTCGGAAAATCAATGCTCCGTTTCCCAGGCCGACTGACTCATGCACCCGTCCGAACAAGAAAACGCAGCACTGGCCAAAATGGCACCAGGAAAGCGCCCAATAAAATTGACCTAGGTTCCGGATTCCTCGAAAAATCGACAAGATCGACAACCATCAGAATAACTCCGGCAGCCAGTATCAAATTCATCGGTAATCCATATTGATTCAGCCAGCCCCAAAAAAATGTTGTGACAAACATCATCAACAGCGCACCAAGCATTCTGTTCAGTGTCTCGTCGTCAAGAAATTCTTTCATAGTTCCACCCCTGCAAACTCTTACCATTTGCTGTCAGCTTACGATAAAACGTCAAAGCAGCAACCCCAGCTTTTTTGCTTGCAGCTCCAAAGTTTCCATGTACGCTGATTTCAAATTCCGGCCAGCTGACGGTGCCGAAAAACATCAGCAGCGCGTCATGGAAACCTCCATCCAGGGGCGCGCACCCAATTCAATCGTTGGCAAGTAGAGGTAAATTTATGAACCAAATTTATGTGAGTGCACAGCGGATTGTTGAGCTAGCTGAACAGTACGAGCAGTTCTATGAGGTAGAGCTGGCGATAACGATTCGCACAGACGGTGGTCGAAAATCTGAGTTAATCAGGCTGCAGTCAGAAACACCTGCAATGATCGATGCGAAACTCAAAGAACCCAAGCCCTCCGATCACGTCGAGTTTTGACCAAAAATGATGCTTTCTGATGTTGTCGCAATAAGCAGCGAGACAGAACCGCTGACTCGGTTGGCAGAACGCATCCTGTTGGAGCGTTTTCCTAACCGCATCCACCATCACGCAGCAATACTACCGAACCAGCATTTGAGCCATCGAATGATGTACGTCCCGGTGAGCTCGTTCCAACAAGCAGCAGAATTCTCCCACCAGGGCGGGTTACTAATATGGCTAGGAGCGTCCACAGGTCGTCCTGCGCCGGGACTGAATCCTGTTGTGGCAATTAGTGGCGTTAATTCAGTTTCCGCATGTGAGCGCGCAATGCAAGTCGCAGGAAATCACCTGTTAACGGCCGACCAGTTGGACTCGTTATTTGTGGCGTTTCTGCCGGGATTCAAGCATCGACATTTGAATTAGCCTAGTCTGCAGCTACACGCGGCACTTCGGCATCACCCTCTAACCCTGGATTCTTATTCAGCTGCACGAACGCGACCAGAAATACATTTGGGCAGCTAAAGATCCTGAATTGCGGGTAAAACTTCACAATCAACGGCCTTTTGGTCAAAACTTCAAATTGAGCTGGCTCGATATAATTTTCCACTGTTCTTTTATTAGCTTGTGCTCTTCAGTCGCAATAACAGCATTTCTGAGGACGTTTAACGGATACCACTTCCCATTTTTTTCCTGATAAAAAACGCGCTCATAAATATTGCCCGTATGCGATTTCCTCCAGGGTTCAAAGTGCATCGAAAGCAGTGTAAAAGCATAATTCAGGCTATCCACTTCTTGATCTGCAACGCCCTCAGGCAATATGAGAGTGCTAATGCTAAGGCCTTGGGGCTCCATCCCCTCCAGCTCCAACCAAACACCACCCTCGGCAGGTTTCCCCAATGCCAGTTCACGCTTGGACGCACTGCCGACAACAATTTCAACGAAGCGTGTTTGGGGGCCAATACCGTACCTTGAAAACCTCTTGTCTGAAGAAATCTTATATATATCAACGACTTTTAGATGAGTTAACAAGTCATTCTTGATCTGCCTTTCATCCTTTACGGTCATTGCGACAACGAGCTTTGTTCCCGAGTCCATGATTTTATATGAGGATTTTTGCCCCAGACGCTCTAAAAAATCGCGGTCAGCAACACTGGACTTTGCCACCACTATCTCAGCATATGCGCCGTCTGATATGGGAATCCCACCACCATATAAAAACTCCCACTGCCCATCGACTCTCTTCGCGGGTATTCTGATCCGATCCTCGGAATACTTACTCATATACAATCTGATCCTATAGCGAGTGCTTGATAAACGTCGCTTCAAACGCTTTACAAGACCGGTATTGCTGCAATCGGTTGGTGAACGCAAATGCGTCGTTCATCTCGTACTGCTGAAAAATATCTAACCCGCGGTCCAAAGAAATCTTCCAGCCAGTATCAGTAATAATATGCCGGGCATGAATGGTTCCTGTTTCATCAAACTCCCAAGTAAATTTGATTCCTACCGCGCTGGCAGATTGCTGGATTTTCTCAAAGCTCTCATCCTGCAGCTCTCCCTTGAACTCGTCACGAGTGGTAATAAGATGAACCGCTGGCTCGTCTTCGTCCGCCTTACCTTTTACGATCATCTCCAAAAATTCCATAAAATTACGAATCTGATAGAACAAACGGATATAGGGATCGGTAACGGTAATCTGGCCGGCGCCTTTTAAGTACGGCCCCAGGAGTGACGCGTAGGAAACACCCTTCTGATTCTCCTGGAAGGTAACGTGCTTCTCTTCTAGTACGGGCTCTTGCGTTTTTCCTGCAGACGCTGAGGTGCTGGTATTGTCATCCGTTACTGCACCATCAGTTCCGCCAACGCCATCATCCCCACTGATCGTTTTGTGATAGTAGGCCGGGTACTCTTCTTCTTCCAACGTAGAGACTTGATGGTCCGCCCCAGCAGCATCTTTGTACGAAAAGTTAACTGCAGCATAGGTTGAGTCCACGCGCATCAATTGATCTTTTACGCGCTTGCGGCCTTCCATGGAGAATCGGAGAATTTCCTCAACCTCGGCTTCAGTTTCTCCGCCATGCGGGAAGATAATTTTCATCAGGCCGGAAAAGGTCTTATTAACGCCATCCCGGTCACGGGTCGAAATACCTGAAGAAAGCGTGAAACGATCCTGGTAACGATCAGAAAAATCATAGCTACGCAGTGAGCGAAGCACCTCCGCAAGGTAATCCACAACAAAACCGAAACCAGTTGAGAACATATCGTTACGGAGGTTGTCCATTTCCCAGCCAGGCAAGAAGCAGTGAAGGCGGTCCAGGATGGCTTGGCCGTCGCTATTTCTATAGGTTTCAGGCAAATCCATGAACAAATGCTCGTGTTTGAGCATGTACGGGACATTGTGAGAGGTGTTACCAATGAAGACCATGGACGCCTCTGCACCCTGCGGGCCGGTACCGCGGTTGAAAGACTTGTTTGCCATGTAATTTTTTAGCGTATCGATGAGTTTTATATCCGGCTTCTTGCCACTGCCGGCAAACTCATCCATCGCAACCACATCCCAATAACCAACCAGCCCAATTTTGCCCGTGGTGTTATTGATGAACAGTTTTGGGAGGGTAGCTTCACCCCCGGAAACCAGAGTTCCATGAGGTGAAAACTCAGAGTACACGTGAGATTTACCCGTTCCTTTTGGCCCCAACTCAATCAAGTTGTAGTTTCGTTCGCAGAAAGGAATAAGGCGTACCAATTGAATCAGCTTGCTACGGCGACCAAACGCTTCGGGGTTCAGCCCGATACTCTGCATCAGCACATCAATCCACTCACTGGTAGTGAATTGCCTGCGCTCTTCCAGGTAAGCATCGTAATCAAGACTCGACAGCTGGATCGGTTTTAAGGATAGGAGAACCCAGGGTGTAGATTGGCCATCCTCGCTGAAATCGTACTCAATATCACAGATGCACCAGACACCACCCACCAAAAGCTTCGGATGCTTCTTGATGGTGCCTGAATCAACCAGTACCTTTTTGATGCCAAGGTTTTCGAATTCGGCTTCGTAAACATCCCGGGTGTCGTTCAGTGACACAGTCACCTTATCGATAACCTTGTAGCGACCCTTCTCTTTGATATTGGAGCGAATCAGGCCAGCCTCATTGCGATGCACATAGTGCTTAGCCAGAATTTCCTTAACGGTACTTATCCCGGTTTCAATCGTTGCCTCATCATCAGTGGCACAATATTGCCCCAACAAGTATTCCAACACGTACGAGGGAACAATGGCGTTGCCTTTCACCGCCTTCACCAAATCTTTGCGCACAACTACGCCGGGGAAATGTTGGTTAATTTTGGCATCCAGTGAGCTCACAATATTTCCTCTAATATTTCATTGTTTACAGCGGCAGGCCAACAAGCCAGCCAAGCACCGAGAAGGGGCTCAACGGATTAACCACCTCATCCATAAGAGTCTCGCCTACCGCTTGCTCCAGAGCCGCATTCTCAATGCCAGAATCCATCACCATATCGCTATCAAAACTACCCGCAATCTCAGAGGTAACCACAAAACCCACCTCCGGGTACTCGTCAATCGAAGAATTTATGTAGCTGACACTGTCTGTGGCTTTGAGTTGCAATTCCACGGCCACATCACCATCCTCAAAAATGGCGATATCGGTTACTGGGTGATTCGTTGCCTCAAAAATCTGAGCTTCCACGCCTTGTGTGGCCAGCAGGTCGACATACTCCTGCTCGAACAGAATTCCTTTGATATGGCTGGTATGGCCGGCGGCAGACTCTGCTTCGATCGTCGAAAAGTAATCAAGAATCTCGGTGTTCGATGCTGTTTCAAACTCAAGGTAACCACGACGGACAGCATCAAACACTTCTAACTCTGTGATCATTACTCAAGCGCTCCATGCTTCGCCAAAAGCGATTCAATTTCTGTGTATCGAAATGAACTCGCGAGTTTGCGAGCGCGAAAACCCTTTGAGTTTTTTAAATTAAGGTCAGCACCAGCAGCAACTAGCACTTTTACAGTCTCCAAATGACCACTTCCGGCCGCCGCGATTAGAGGTGCGTAATGACTGTTCACTTGGTGGTTGATTGCAGCTCCTTTTTCGATCAGAAGCTCGCAGAGCTCGGAGTTTCCATATCGCGCCGCCTGTAATAATGGTGACCAATCATCTTGGTTGGGAGCATTTACCGCCGCACCATGATTCACCAAAAGACGAGCTACGCTATAGTGATGGCAATTCAGAGCAACAGAGAGCGCGGGATGGCCCTTTCCTGTTCTGCAGTTAGCATCTGCACCATGCTCCAATAGCAGCTCCACAATGGCCAGGTCACCCCGCCGAATGGCCAAAATCAACAACGAATCCCCACTGCCATCCACAATATTCACATGGGTGCCGTCATCAACCAGCTTTCTTACTAGATCGAGGTAACCGTGTTCATAAGCTGAGAGCAGCGCAGCTTCGCTGTATTTCCGACCGAAGTGCGCACCCTGCTCGCTAAGGAGATTTACAATGTCTGTCCGGTTTTTAAAGAAGGCACCCGTAAGTGCGTTCCAACCATCGTTGTTACAAATATGGATATCCGCGCCGTTATCAATCAAAAAATCTACGATCTTTCGGTAGCCCTTAATGGCAGCCCAAATCAAGGGCGTCCAACCTCGACCGTTGCGGATGTTTACCTCAGCCCCACAATCAATCATATTCTGGGCAAGGTCGTAGTACTCGTACTCCAACGCCAGCAACATGGCGCTGTTGGATTCTTCACAACGAAAATTGGGATTAGCGCCTTTTTCCAATAACGCAGAAGCGATATCCAAATACCCTAACCGTATGCTCTGGCGTAGTGGCTCACTGTGATTAGCATTCGCATTGAATCGCCCGTCACTCAACAGTACCCAAGCGATTTTTTTGAAGCCTGAGTCCAAGGCGAGCCTAAACCCAGCATCACTCATTTCCTCCGGGCTAACAGCCCCATCTTCAAAGCTTGCCAGTATTGACTCAACCTTGGCCAGGTCGCCCACCTCAATGGCAGCGCACAACTCACTCATCTATACGCCCCCTCAAAAATCAAAATCGCTGGTAAAGGACCGCCGCATCGTATATCTGAGCGACTTGTATTCCTTGTAATGGGACGTACCAGCATGCTGCTCCTCAAGCCGTAAGAACACTTCCTGACCATTCGCTTCATCCGCCTTGCGAGACAGCAAAAAGCGCACCTGCAGCTCACGTTCACGGGGGTTCTCTGAGGTCAAATCAAACACCAGCTCGTGGCTGTCGGAAATCAGCTCGCCGGCCTCGGTGTAGATGCCAGCACGCAGCAAGCGCGGTTGAATTTTTTCCGTTACCGGCCCGGACTGATACAAGGTGACCGCTAGTTGGCCGGAAGTAATCACCGAGCTGGCTCCGCGCAGGATATCCACCTCAACAGCGCTGACATCGCTCTGGCGCTTCTTGTTCACCTTTAACACCGGTATCACCACTTCCTGTAACGAAGCACCGCCATGCACAAAGCGACTGCCAGAACCCTTCAAGCGCAACCGGTTGATGGATTTTGGGACCTGCACTTCCATATCCCCATCCAGACCAAGCTGCTCAGACGAGAAGTGGTGGAACGCGGGAGACGGCGCCAAGCCCTTGCCCAATACGAAACGCCGGTCGCGGTAAAGAACATTTTCACCGTTGACGGGCACACTGAGGAAATCGCTCTCGTCCAGCTCCCGGTTCTGGTAAATAAAGCCATGATCGGCGGTTACCAAAAGGTTATTGGCATTGGCTGCCGTCAGCTTTTTGATCAGGCGAATCAGGTCGTCCAGGGTCTGTTCCGCCGCCTCGAAGGCTTGCCCTTCTGAGTGCATTTTATCGCCGGTGTGGTCGATGCGATTGTGATAGATGTACAGCACATCATTGCCTTTCAACACTTCCCGGCTATCGTCACGGTTAAGCTGCATAAACTCTTCAGCTCTGATCGCCTGGCCACGCCCTTCCAGAGCTGCCTGCAAAATCTTGGTACGATTGGTAGTGCCTTGGGAGCTTTGGTCATCCACCAGCGTTGTGCCGGTATCGTTATCCGCAATCGCCAGGGTCTTATTGGGCAACAGAGCGGCCATACCGAGCTGGGTATAACTGGGCAACATGGAGAGCGCAGGCTTAAGCTCCGCGCTGTAACGGTCTTCCTGGCGGATAAGGCTCAGCAACTCGTCACCGATCTCGTAACGCATGGCGTCGGAAATAATCACACACACCCGTTTGTCCTTAAGCAGGAACGGGCGCACCCAATGCTCAAAAAAGGTGTTTTGCTGAACGACCGGATACGCTTCCCAGCGGGCACTCGAATCCACATGTATCTGGAATGCGTCCCCAAGCTTCAACAAATAACTGTTGGAGTACAGGTTCTCTACCTGCTCACTCAACACACCCATCAATGATGGCTGGCCAGACACTCGCACATGGTAGGTAAACTTGCGGTAGAGCTGGTCGAGCTGAAACCAGGCGCGGCTGTATCGCTGCACGCCATCGGCCAAGCTATCCATGGTGAGGTTGGCCTCGCCCAGCATCTGAATGAAACGGGCGCCAAACTCGATGGCCTCATAAAGATGCCTAAATTCATCGTACCAGTGGCCCTGGCGACGCTGGCGCACCCAGAGGGCCACATCACCACTCGTTACCGTGCGCCCAACCACAGCTCGCACCAAGTCACTGATAATTTTCTGGTCGATCAGGCGGAAATAATCCAATTCAATCAGATTCCGGAAATCCCGCTTGCCCAAATCCTGCTCAATGCCAAGCACATCGGCACACTCGGCGGATAAGGCCTCAAACCCTGACTCGAACTGACGGCTGTCCTTCCAGCGCTTGAGGAACACCAAAGCATCGCCGGTCATTTTGAACTCGCCATCGGTACTCATGGCGTAGCAGGATTTAAATAATGCGATAACGAAATCCCGCAGGCTTGGCTCAGTGGATTCGTAGCCATAAAATCTCGTGAGCTGCTCCCAGAGAAAAGCATCCAAACCGCAGCGTTCAATCAGCCGCATACCCTCAACTTTGTCGTCGGCCAACTGCTGAAGCAAGGTCTCCACTACCGAGTCCATACGAGGTTCGCTACCCGCACACACCGCCAGCATTTTCAGCCGCAACTGTCCGGCGGTATCATCGGATTTTAGACACTTCTTTAGGGCGTCTTTGCGCTTCTCCGCCTGGAAGAATTCCGCATGAGCCTGAGCAATCTCGGCAAACTCCAGGCCCAACTCCAACTCAGACAGCCAGATAGCCACCTGGTCGGTACGAAACTCACCGTGGGCCAGCTGCACATCCAGCAACCAATTATCCAGTTCCGGTGGCTGTGGACCTTCTTTGTACAGCAGGAACTTCTGCGTCGGCGCATCGCGCAGGACGCGGTATTTCAGCCCGTACTCATTATTGGCGATTTCCAACTTCTCAACATCCGGAAGTGAAACTGCCTCAAAATCACTGCGCAGCTCCTGCTTGGTGTCGTACCAGAACACGATGCGGTGGCGCTCGAATAACTTATTCAAGGCCTGGGTAATACGATCGCTCATCAGCTCAATCCGGTTATTTTCTTCAAGGCATGGCCAAATTTCGGGTAATTCACTTTCACGCCGTCATCCAAATCGATTTCCACCTGTTTGGTAGCCAACGGGTAAAGCACATCACGTTCGTAGTCATCCAGTTCAACAATGATCTTGCTAATTTTTTCAATATCTTTCAGTGCTTTTGTCTTTTCCCCCGAGGATGCGTTAGCGCTGATGCTGACTGCTTCCAAGTGATCCCGACGGGACGTCAGTTTGGTGCGGAACTCCCGCAGGTAATCGTTGAGCACCACGCCGACTGTATCGGGGCGATAACGGTGCATGTAGATCAGCGCATTGAATGAGCCCTTAGGTGAAGAGAATAGCCAGTAAATGGGCCGTTTTTTGTAGCGCCGCACATGGTCGTTGTAGAAGTCCTTGAGGAAATATTTGCGGATATCCTTACCCAGCGCCTGTTCAACGAAACGGAGATTTTCATCGTAGTGCTTATCGCCGAAAGTGATTCGGAGAAACTCGCGAAAGCGTTCGGAAATGTCGTCGCTGAACCAGTCACCGTCGAGCATAGGGATCACATTGTCCTCATCAGCAGAGAAACTCGGCTCCGGGATCTGCTTCAGGTAATCTTCAATGGTTGCACCTTGGTTGGCGAGGATCAGTCCCGGCTTGTCCAGCGCGTAACGACCAAACATGCACCCCACAGCGTAAGAGACCAAATGGCGCATAGTGTCCGCCAACAGCATTGATTCGAGTTCCCCCTCGCTTTTATTGCCACCATACTGGTAATGGGGATTACAAGTGAGGGTAATCTCATCAAGGGGCACTTCAGGTGTAAGCTCATCCTGCAGGCTGTAGGCACCGATGAAGGTGCGGTTATTTTCTTCTTCCAGTCGGTGCACCTCCTGCGCCAACTCTCTCCAGTAGGTGCGGAGTTTCTCGTAGCTAGTTTTGAGCGTTGTCTGGCGAAAATCAGCATGCAGCAACGGAGGGCCTATGAAATCCGGACTGATTTCATAAGAGTTCCAATCCAGTTTTGATTTTTTGATCAACCCTGGAACAACAATAGCCAAATCCTTTTGAAGTTCATCAGGGAAAAAAGCAGGTAGCTTTGATAAATCACCCGGCTGGTAATTGAGAGTCGGAGATATTAAAGGAAACACTTTTAACATTACGTTTGAATTAATCAGCCCCATTATAGATTCTTCGGAAACGCCATTTTTAACAAATAAAGAGGAGCCGGCGTTATCAAACAAAGAGTTTTGGCTAATTCTGGCCGATGTCTTTTCAGAAGCAAGAGCATTCCACGTTATGCCCTGGTTAAATATAAATTCAAGATTGTAGTTATGCGACCTTATTTTTCCGGTTTCGTCATCCTTGAAGCTCTGAATAGCATTGCCATCATTTTCCCAATTCACACAATATTCGTTATTTCCAAACCACTTCCTGTACTCCCCGCCCTTTTGATATGGAAACCATCGCTTTTCGCTTTGTTTTGCCTCAAGCCTACTATCAGCTGAAAAATGAATTCGAGACAAGCTTATCTCGTACCAAAACCTTAGAAAGGTGTTATTGTCAGCTGTCCCCCTCTGTCAGCCTAGTTGTCCAGTTGGCGATTTCGCCTTAATTTAATCAGTTTGGGGCGGCATGGGAGCATTCATGCCACGTTATTCCGAAGAACGTAAGGCCGCAGTCCTGAAAAAGCTATTGCCTCCGCAGAATCGAAGTGTGGTGTCGGTAGCGGCAGAGGAAGGCATCTCCGATGTGACTCTGTATAGTTGGCTGAAACAGTGTCGACAACAAGGAATGCCCGTGCCAGGTAACCGAAATACTGGGGAAGACTGGTCCCCCGAAGCCAGATTGGCCGTTGTAGTGGAAACGGCCTCCATGTCTGAAGCTGAGCTCAGTGCCTATTGCCGTAAGAAAGGCCTGTATCCAGAGCAAGTGCAGCGCTGGAAGGACGCTTGTCTTAAGGGTGCTGGCATGCAAGAAGGACTGGAGAAAACGGCTCAGAAGCAGCAAAGAGACTCGCGCAAAACGATCAAGAAGCTGAAGGCGGAAGTTCGCCGTAAAGACAAAGTCTTAGCTGAGACGACGTCGCTTCTGGTGCTGTCAAAAAAGCTCGAAGCCTTGTACGGCGAAGATCCGGACAGCGACGAGGACATCTGACGCCGCTGGACGAACGTGCAAGGCTCTTGGAGCTGTTTGATGACGCTGTTGCCGGCGGCGCTGCCCGATACAAGGTCGCAGAGTTAATAGATATCAGCGAGCGCACACTGAAGCGTTGGCGAGGTGCTAACGGTATGGTTGTAGAAGATCTGCGTCCGGAGGCAGAGCCGATTGAACAGCCACATACACTCACACAGGCTGAGGAGATGGCCATTCTGAGCGCGTGCAATCAACCTCAGTACCGGAGTTTACCGCCCTCCCAGATCGTGCCGTCGCTGGCTGACAAAGGTGTTTATCTGGCCTCGGAATCCTCGTTCTACCGGGTGCTGAAGAAACATCAGCAGCAGAACCACCGAGGCCGCATGAAGCCGCCTCGCAAGGTGCCAGAGCCGACCAGTTTTACGGCAACCGGCCCGGATCAGGTGTGGACCTGGGACATCAGTTACTGTCCGTCAGCCGTGCGCGGTCAGCACTGGTATCTGTACCTGATTATGGACATCTATAGCCGTAAGATCATTGCCTGGGAAATCCATGAAGCGGAATCCGGGGAACTGGCCAAAAAGCTGGTTGAGCGCGCTCTGTTGCGGGAAGGCTGTTGGCACAATCCACCGGTGTTGCACTCTGATAACGGAGCGCCGATGACGTCTTATACGCTCAGGGCTCGACTGGCCGATCTGGGCATGCTTATGTCGCACAGCCGGCCGAGAGTCAGCAACGACAATCCTTACTCGGAATCGTTGTTCCGGACCGTCAAATACTGCCCGGAATGGCCCTCAAAAGGCTTTAAATCGCTCACGTCGGTGCGTGAATGGATGCTGGCGTTCGAGTACGCCTACAACGAAAGACATCTGCACAGTGGCATCAACTTCGTGACACCGGCAGATCGGCATCGGGGTCTTGATATCCAGCGCTTGGCACATCGAAAACGGGTTTATGAAAGCGCAAAGCGCCGGAATCCACAGCGCTGGTCTGGCAACACCCGAAACTGGGAAGTCACCGGGCCGGTATCGCTCAACCCTGGCAAATTGCAGGAAGTTGAGCTTAATAAATTAGCGGCTTAAGTGCAGCTATATGGACAACTGGGTTGAAAATCGCCGCTGTGGCCATTCCTAGCCGCGTATCAGCAAAGTTTGCGAGGGTTCCACGGAGAAATAAATCACCAATAGCCTTAGAGGCCGAATATGCAATTGGGCTACCAGGAATCTTCTTGAAGTCCTCTGTAGAGGCACGAAAAAAATAGTTATCTACATTTTTCCCGACGTTACTAACTTGCTCGTTACTCATAATCGCCCTCCGAATCCTGATCTTGAGCTGTCACATTAGCCTGTTGCCAGTCATCCGCAATCGCTTTCCAGTCCACTTTGCGTTCGACCGCCTTACCGTCCGTGTCCTGACCCGACCACACGGCCCAGAAATCAGGATCATCCGATTTGGGTCGATGATGCTCAGGCAGCGCATTCATCTGCACCAGGACCGGGAGCTCCGACGCCCAACCGAGTAGGATGGCGTGCCGGGACGGCAGCGAAGGCAAGTCGCGCAGCAAGCCTCGTAGATTATCGGGCACCAGCTTATGCACTAGCTCCTGATCCCGGTCGTTGCTGATGCGGTGCATCAAGAAACTATTGCACTGGGAAAGCACAGTAGGAGAAAGCTCACTTGGGCGCTGCGAGGATAGCACCAAACCGAGTCCGAACTTTCGCCCTTCACGAGCGATCTTTTCAAACACCTGGCAGCAGATGGCTGCTGAGTTTTGGTTTTCGGCATCGTCCTTGTAGCGCTTGATGAAGGTGTGCGCCTCTTCCATCACCAGCACAGTGGGCAAGGTCTTGCCGTGGTTTAGCTTGCGGTAACGCTGCTGGGCCTCAAGCGTCATACGGGCGATGACCGCCGTGATAATGTGTACTACTTCTGTGGGCACCAGCGAGAGGTCGATGACAGTAATGGAGCCGTTGGAGGCTTGATTGTCGCCGATGTAATCAGATAACCATTCATCCAGGGTGATGCCTTCCGAACTTGAAATGATCGGACGCATTGTACTATCGGACAAAATAGCGCGAACTCTTGAAACGAGAAAATCAACAAATTGGCTCGCACCCTCTTGCTCTGCCAGAATTTCAAGATGATCTGGGAGTTGATAGCCTTCAAAAGAAAGTGGAACGTCTTCATTCGGACCATCTTCGTAAACAATGCCACCCACAGTATCAGCAGAAACCTGAAGGGCTGTGATGATTGTTTTTACGCTTGTCTCAGTGAAAGCTCGATAATACTCAATCGTCTTCCCGTCTTTGACAAAACAGTTATGTGCAGATTCTAATGCATCTTTAATGTTGATCAGCACATCTTCCAGCTTGTTGTCGCTGTGCTCAGTGATCTTTACCTCAATGTCAGAAGCCATCGCTTTCAGACGAAAACCAAACTTTGATTCATCAGTTTGGATATCCCCAGTACGAAGATCTCGCCGTAAGGAAATTAGTTTTGACGAGAGGTAGCGGCGCAATGCGAGCTTTTTCTCCTCTTGCGTGTTGGTTTGTACCGCTCTCCCTGCTTTCACTTCACGCAATGCTCTTCTGAGTAGAGGGCGCTGCATTTTTCCACTCGCCTGTGTAAACGCGCTCCACTCCTCACTATTCCAAAACCACAACGGCACTTGCAATTGTTCGACGCCTTCACCGGGCTCGACCGCAAACACACGAACTTTACTCATGTCCCGGAACGTATCGGCATATTCCCCATTGGGATCAAGCACTATAAAGCGGGCGTTGGGGTCACTTCCGTCACCACGGGCTTTCTTTACCGCATCCATCGACCAGCGGATCAAGCCCGCGACTGAGCAGGATTTACCACTGCCGGTATTACCGAGTACTGCTAAATGGCGACCAAACAACCGATCCGGATCAATGCTCACTTCGGCATTCGCAGCCAGCGGGCTGGTGCCGATCTTTACATGGCGGTTATCCCCTGATTCCACGATGGCACGCAGCTGATTTTGAGTGGGTAGCAGTACAGAATCGCCCACAGTCGGATAGCTCTCGACGCCGCGCCGGAAACGATAGGCCTCCTTCCCGCTTGCCTCGCTGTCGTCATAAAACAGACAGCCCAGAGGATTCAGGCTCATCTTGCGTAGTGGATAGGGCAAGTCCACCAGGCCAAAATCCTGCATGCCTCTGCGTTTGGGGTACTGTGAGCGCTCGATGGTGATCCACTCTACCTGGGCGACCAAATGGCCCTCGTCACTAGGTATCAGCACATACCCGTTGATGCGTGGAAACGGGCGAGGTGTACCGGTATTGAGCGCTACGCCGTCCGGGGCCTCGATCTCCAATAGTACTTTGATTTCATCGGGCGAGACGAAGTCGATTGTGCCAATGCGCAGAGAGTCAGCATAAGCCAGAGGAGACAGACTCATAGCAGGCCCTCTCCTTCTGTAGGCTGATCCTTTTCAGGCGGATGTTGATCGCCTGGCTGTTTAGTCCCCCACCGTTGCTTTAGCAACTCGCTCATGCGGAAGGTCGTCTTGTCGATGGCGGCCTTGGGCAAGTAGTTTTCAGTCAATGTGCTCAGGTCGGCCAGCTCGGGACCGATCAACAAGCTGATTTGCGAAGGCCTGCCCATCTCCTCATAGGTTTGCATAATGCGACCAAGTGGATCGTCATACGAAATCACGACCAAATGGGTGGAGGGGATAGTGAGCATATCGCGGATCACGCGGTTAATATGCTCGTCGCCAAAGCTGTAACCGTAAGTCACCAGAGTGCTGTTCGGGCGGCAAACGGCCGCCGCCAGATCGCGAAACAGTTCCACGTAGGGGTAGTCAGCAGTTTCCCGGTCTTTTGCGGCGTTGGGGTAAATCATCAACCGATTAGCCGTGGTTTCACCTAGGCCGGGTGCCTTCAAGTACGGCTCAACGCTGTCTGCTCCGAACGGAAGGCCAAAGCGACGAATATCTTTTCCGGTCTGCATCCAGTCAACTGAGCCATGCAGCTTGGTGAACCGCGTTACGCCTTCCAAGTAGCGCGGCTCACCGCGAATACCAGGAGGATTGTAGTGCATGTCCAGATCTAGCCGCGAAGAACGGAAGATTGGCATGAGATTACCCAGAAAACGATCCAGCAGGTGCAGGCCGGCTAGCTCTGCTCCGGCTTCGATCAGCCGGTCATAGTTGGTGGTAAAGATGTTCAGACGATCGCGCACTCCGGTGCGGCTGGCAAAGCTCATCAGAAAGGTGACCAGAGTGGTGAACGCCTGCTCGCGCCTAACTTCGTCCGACGAAGCAATCGACGTCTCATTTTTCAGTATCGATTCGGTAAAGTCCTCAAGCGTCGTCTTAATACGCTCTTCCAACGCTTTGCTTTTGTCCGACCCGACGATTTGCATTCCACGCAGTAGCTCATTCGCAATGCGTAGATCATCCTCAATATTGGCCTCCGCGCGCCCTGCCTTGGGTGCTTCCCTATCTGCTGCTGCAAATATTTTCTCTCCTAAATCGCCAAAGTCATATCCGGACCGGTCCATTCCGCCTGCACCAGAACCCGTAGCGATACGGTGTACTGCATGGGTTATTCCAGAACCGGCCAACAGCGAGAGGTGCTCGGACTGAAACAGAGAGGTTAGCCAGGGTTCGATGCGGTTGCGCAGCTCCTTGCGGCCAAAGTCCTCCGAGCCTAAATCTGAACCTTCCGCACCTGCCTGCAGCTTGAACTTGTCCCCGTCGGCTACGAACTGAATTGGCGCATGGTCGTCTCGAACCTTAAGGATGTTGAGAGGTTCTTTTTTCTCACTCATTGTGCGCTGCCTCCGGATAATCGCTGTTTCATCATCGCAATGATGTTCTCAACTCTGCCCAGCAGATCGTCGTAGGTCATGATGTCGACCATGTTGGCGTATTTGCGGCGGATAACTTCAAAATCAAAGCGCTGTTCGCCGGTGAAGTCGTTGTTTCGACCCAGCAAAATCAACGCCTTGGGGTTTGTGATTTTTAAGTCAATGACCGCAGGGAGCTCGTGTTTGCGTTTCTTGTATATTTCCTGCTCTCCGGTGCGCCCCCATTTACTGAGGTGGAACAGGTACTTCTCGGCCTGCATGACGGTTCCGGCCAGTTCGGTTCGCGGCGTGTGATTGTCGCGGTACTTGTGGCGAGACAGCAGCGCATTTGAAAAAGGCTTCTTGACCTCAATGATATCGACGCTTCCATTGGCATCGACCAGCATCAGATCTATGAAGCGATTAGTTGTCTTATCAGGCTTCGAGTAAAAATCCTTGATATGGACGTTTTCTAACACCGCAATGTACTTGGGGAAAATGAAAAGCAGCAGGCCAAGGATTTTTCTCTGCCAGTCTTTTTCCGTGTATTCCTCCGCGGCCTGCAGCATTGCCATCAGCTCGGCGTGAATATATTCGAACTTTGTCAGCTCGAACGTCTCCAGACGATTTTCGCGCGATGAGGCGGGAAGCTTCGGCTTTTTTTCTAGGTATTTGTTGAGCTGGCGCTCTGCATCCGATAGCGTTCCAAAATAGTCCTTCAGCACCCGAGCGATACGTGACCGGGCGTAATGGGTCAGCTCGGTGCTCGTCGGGAAGGTTTTCAATAGTTGGTCAAAATCGGCCAGTGGAATCGCCATCTCATTTTTGCCGCCGACGATAATGGATTCGTCGATCAGCTCGTCGATTCTGCGGAAAATGGATATATCCCGATAGGCGACAAAGGTTCGTGGTTCCAGCTTCATCGCTCTGTCCAGCAGCAAATCGTACTTTAGCCCAAGAATGTCTTTATTAATCTTGTAATAGTCACCCTCGGAAACACCCAGCAAGAATACACGTTCGCCGTCATCGCCATCAGGGGGCGGCACCTCTGTCGAGGCGAGGTCGGCGCTTGTAAAGGTGAAAGTCCGGCGCAGAGTGACGCTGCCATCCTGTCGGAGTTTATCATCTAGCCAGCTTGCATCATTGGATCGGTCAGGCTGGTAAGTCAGCAGCAAACGAGCTTGTTCTTTGAAAATCCTGATCACCGCCTTCCTCCTCTTTCCGCGCTAACTTCACCGACGACGATGTTGCTACCCGGTAGGAACTTCATGACCAGGTCGGTGAAGGCGGCGAAATTCTTGAGGCGGTGGCTATGGTTCATGCTGACCTGACCTACTCTCTGCAACGGCCTTGGCCATCATGCTCATCTTCTCCGCTTCCGAATTGCCATCCACCAATCGCAGATAAGCACCTCGATAGTGCGGTTTATGCGAGTTTTCGAGCACAAATGCTGTCGTTGAGACTACCTCACCACCGATGCTGTCAAAGGCTCGCGACCCTAGATGAGCCATTGACAGGATAGTGTGCTGGTTGAGAATGCGACCGCGCAAAGCTTCGAAGGAAGACAGGAACATCCAGCTCTGCATGGTGATCATGGCAACTGCCCCACCCTTCACCGCCAGGTTTAAATTGCGCTCCATAAACATTGCAAACAGGTCGGACTTGCTCTTGGGATAGTTCTCTTTGGCCCAGACGCCAAGTCGCCCGTTCATGCCCTTGCCACCCATGTAGGGCGGATTGGCAATGACCACGGCGTAGCGCGGACTCAAAACTTCGGTCATGCGCAGCACTTTCAGCACTTTGCTGTGCGTGTCGGCCAAGAACAGGTTGCTACCCAAGTCCTTAGCTTCCAACTCGGTCAGTACATCAGCCACGCTAATGAGCTTGGGCTCAATGAGGGAACCGAAGTTGTCCGCTTCCTCAAACTGCTGCAAGGTTTCACGCAAGCCCTGAGTGAACAGGTCGCGGCCCACCGCGCTCATGTACTCGTCCAGCTCTCCCGAGCTGAAGCTAACGTTCTCCAGCACGAAGATGTTGGGTTCGATGTCTTTACTGAAGAAACGCCGCTGACGAGCCCGGGCCTTCATCGTCAGCGAGAACGCGGCTAGCTCACCGGCGCGCTCATCCAACTCGATACCAACGAGGTTATGAGTAAGAATTTTTTCGGGGATTTCTGCAGGCTCGTATCCTTCCTCTTCATAAACTGCGTAAAGTAGATCAAAGGCGTAGGTCAGCATGTGGCCGGAGCCACACGCCGGGTCGCAAACCTTGATCTCTTCCGGGCTGTTAATTTTTAAAAAATCTGTTTCAGCCTGCTCTGGCGGAATATAATATTCCATCTGATCAATCAGCCCAGACTTTGGCCGGTTAAGCATCCACAAACGGCCGAGAGAATTCTCCACTAGGTAGCGCACAATCCAGTGCGGTGTAAAAAGCTGGGTGGCTGCGGGGATATCGGCCGGTGTAATTTTTTGGTTCTTTTTCAGTCCTTCAAAGACCTGATCTTTCTTCTCAGAGATGTAAAACTGATAAAGCCAGCCGATCACCTCGACATCTTCGCAGGCGTCTGGCGTCATCGCCTCGCGAGTGTGGGCAAGAATAGAGCTGCCCGAAAGTAGGTCATCCGGCATCAATAGTTCGGTGTAGTCGTCGATGCGTTCAAATAGAAATGGCATAGCGCTGTGCCAGTGATTACAAGCAGCCACTACCAGCAGGCGATAGACCTCACCTTGTGGGTCTTGGCTGGGCGTTTTGCCATCCAGCAAAGCAAAAATTCGCCGCCGGGTCGCTTCCGCTACCATTTCTTCATCAATTTGCCCCATCTTGGCGTCGGCCAGAATTTCAGGCTGAAACTGCCCATCTGCGGGTGAAACAATGCCAAGGCGGTTGTAGCGGTTCACGTCCATAAAGCGCAGAGCGCAGAATCGGTTGAACCAGATATAAGCCACCTGCTCGATGACTTGCGCCTTGCCCTGCTCGGCTACCGCATCTTCCAGTGTTTTAATAACCTGTGGGCGCTCCCGCCGGGCTGGGTTTTCTTCCGCCAGCACCAATTTAAGTTTGGCGGTGACCTGCTCGATCAGGCTGCGACGAGCAAACTGGGCGAACTTTTTGAGTTTTGCGGTTTCCATTAATGCGTACCTTGGTGCTGACTCACTATTATAGAAGGGCTTATTTGCGCTGGCGCATAAAAGAGCGCATATATATACGCCGAGCGCATAAATTAACGCGCGCGCTCGTAAATAGCTCCTTTGCGTTCACCAACCTGCTTAATTAGGTCTTTTTTCCGTAACTTTGCTAAAAGCTTGTATGCCTGGTCTGGGCTGATATGGCAAAGTTCAATCACATCCGCTCGCTTTATGCTGCCGTGGGTGTCGATAAAGTTCAGCACCATTTGTTCTTGCTGAATGGGATCAAAACCCGCCTGCCGAACATAAGCCGCTTTTTGGCCAGCGCCCTGATATACCTTTGCGCTCAGCGTATAGGTGCGACCCTTGCCGGTGCTGTGGGCTTCCACCATGCCGGCTTCTACAAGCTTCTCCAACGTGCCCCGAACCACAGTTTCTGGCTTCTGCACAGACTTGGCCAAATCCGTTGTTCTTAATCGCCGCTCGTTACGCAGCCGGGAAAGAATTATCAAGCTGTCGATGGGCATGGCTGCACCGGTTTGTTCCTCACGTTGCACAATCATGCGCAGAAATTCCGCGTCTGCATCTGCTGCACTCATGCGCACGGCGACGGTATAGGCGGATGACATAGAATAGTCTGGAGCGGTACGTCCATAGCGGAGCATGCCTTCAAAGATCCTGTCTATGCCCCGGCCAGTACGTTCGGCCAGGCCGATGCGTTTGATGATGTCCGCCAGCAGGGGGTTGCGAGAGCGGGGATCGGCTACCAGCAGGTTGTCCAAATTGACGCCTTCCACAAAGCCGCCGGGGTTGCTGATGCTCAGGCCATCGTCATCTAGTCGAACGTGCACTGCCCCCAGAGCGCTGTAATCGCGATGTACAAGAGCGTTTACAAAAGCCTCCCGGAACGCTCGCCGATCAAAGTTGGGGATGGGCACGCGAAACAAACCAATTTGGATCTCTTCTTCTTCCACCCGGGCCCGGAACAGCAGTTCGACCTCCTCAAAGGTCTCCAGCAATGGCTTGCGGTAAAACTCATTGACTAGCACATCGGTACCACGCAGAACTTGAAAAGCCGCCTCATGGGACGGCAAGTGTTGCCGCAGTTGCCTTTCATTGCCGAGCAAAAGCAAACCAGCCACTGTTGGATGACGCCTGCGGCTTACCGTCACAGTCAGCCCCAGAGCTCCATCCAGCTCTTCATCCGCCAGCGGCAGCAGGCTTTGATCACCACCGTATTTCTTGATGGCATTGCGGATGCGAATGCGCTGAATTGGATCCAGGTCTTCAACCGCCAGGTTTTCCAGCGGCAACGCAGAAGGGTCGGTAACACCGATGCTGGATTGGCGCTGAATAAATTCGTGGGGATAGAACGGCACTGCCTCCGGGCTGCCGTCCATTTTAAGGCGGCGCCTCTGTAGCAAACCGTCTGAAGTGGACACCAGCTGTCGGGACTTGGGTACACGAATTCTGGCAATTACCTGCCCTTCCAACTCGATGAGCTCAACACGCACAGCCATCGATGGAATGGTTTTGTTAGCAATCAACGCGGGCAGCCCGGTCACGTTTCGGTGGCTAACATGCAGTCCGGTGATCGAACAGTCATCCTCTACGCCCAGGAACAAGTCACCCCCTTCCGTGTTGGCAAGGGCAACGACTGCTGCTATCAGGTCCCGATCGGGCAGACTTCTTTCGTCGCTCTTAAACTCGACAGTCAAATTTTCACCACGGCGAATCAGCTCAAGAACATCCTGTTCTGTATCGTTCATAGCTACCCCTTAGATTTGCGCACTCAGGATCTGCATGTTCTAAATCTGCACCTTTCGACCTTGCTGAATTTCTTGCAGTAAAGCTTCACGCAGGGACGCTAAGTAACGGTCTACATCGCTTTCATCGGCCAGCCAGGCTTTGTTGTAGGTAACGTGAAGGTTTCGCGAATGAACGTACTCGGCGGGCCGTTCCTTGATCTTGTGCGGTTTGTCGTCACCCGCTGACTTGGGGGGTTGTTCCGGATCTGGGGACGGCGCGGTTGTTTGGTTGGCCAGCTCAACCATTTTAGCCAAAACCTTCTGATAGCCCTCTTCTTCAAAAAAGCGCAAGCGATCGTTGATAACAGCGATGATCTGTTGTCCGCCAATGTGCTCGTTCAGATCCTGAAAAGGCTTATTCAGCTCAGCCCGACGAGGCTCTGGAAGCGCCTGGTATTCATCCATGCTCTGCATGCGTTCTTGCATAGTACGCAGGGATGCGGACGCTCTGGAACGAGTTTGGTTAACCTTTTCATCGATGCGTTCTTTCAGGCTATCCAGCTGCCCTTTCAGCTGCTGGATGCGGCCGCCTTTGTAGCACTTCGGATCATTAAGAATTGAACGAATTTGCTCAATCTCATCTCCGGGCACATAAATAAAATTGGGTTCCTGTGTCTGCAGCAGCGACCGCGCCTGATTGTAGATGTCTTTTTGTGACCCACTCATGAATTTGCGAATGGGGTCGATGACATCCTCTTTCAGATCCAGCAGGTGATCTTCCTGCTTACTTAATTCGGTCAGGTGCCAAGTGTAAGGTTTGCCAGCAACATCCTGCAGCGATTCCAACGCAGGCTTTAAGGCACTGAGGAACGGGTACTGGCCAGCCTGGGCTGCCAGTGGGTTGAGCTGGTGGAACATTTCTTGAAAGGCCTCGCCAGTCTCTTTCCCTAATGCTTTGGCTTCACTGCTTGCGGGTGGGCTGTCAAAAAAGTCTTCATAGAAGGCTTTAAGGGCACGTACTTGGGACGCGGTAAACTCTATCTGTGGTTCCAGTACGAGGTTATTGTGCCCGTGGGTATTGCGAAACGCGCGTTCAAGTTCAGCATCGTCCAGGATGTTACCGTCGAGACGAACCTCGACTTTTCCGCGTGCACACAGGTTCGCCAGGGTGCAGAGAATGGCGGCGTAGTACCAGCCATAGGGTTTGCGCTCAAACTTTTCCAGCAAGCCTTTCAAGGTAGTGCGAACACCGCCACGATTGTTGCTCTGAATAAAGGCCAGCACTTCCTGTTCGGACTCCGCCAAGGCGGTCGTATCATTACCAAACAAACCGTCTTCTGCCCGCTTCAGGCAGTTGCTTATATCGTTTTCCGAGTAGGAAACACCTCGTAGCATGCGGAGGTTGGGGTACGCACGGGCAATCAGCTCATGAAAACCTCGAATGATGCGGGTTTGAGGATCTTCGTTGGCCACCTCTACATCCGCGCCACCAATCAGGAGTTTGGCCTTACTGAGAAGAGATTGAACCTGCTGGCGTATCCGGGCTTCACGTTCACGATTCTGGAAGCCTTTATCATTCAGTATCCGTTTAACCGACTCCTGCTGGGTTACGGAGATGTTTTGTTTAATGTACTTCTCTGTGCGCTTGAGCATCAGTAAGTCACGCACCAAACGTTCATCAGAAGGCATCAGAACGAAGAGTTCATCGGCTTTATAAGTGGATGCGGTACGCAGCATTTGCTCGTTATCGGTATGCTCGTGAAATGGGCTGACAACATTAATGCCCAGTTCGTATTCGCGCCCATGCAGCCGGTCATCCAGCTTGCGCGAATAGGCATAGTCTTGCCCCTGGTTCTGGGAGGGGCCTGCATCGTAGCGGATCTTACGCTGCTTGATGACGTAGTCGAAGATGATCTTCTCAAGTTCATCTGCTACGTCGGATGACTCGACTTCCACATTCTTGATTTCCTGTTCGACGTCTTTCTCTTCGTCGGTCAGGTACTCGTACTGGTCACCGTTGCGCTGTATGTAGGTTTGTTGCTCAAGCAGGCTCAGTGCCTCTTCAATTTTCTTCCGAAGCGCCGGCAGATCCTGATCGAAGGCGTCCAGCATCAGCACACAGAGGTTGCGAACCGTTGGCTTAAACTCTTTGACGTATTTCACCAGAAACAAAGCTTTCAGCAATCGAATCGCGAACGGTCCGTCCAGGTGGTTTTCGGCCTGAATGATCGCACGCTGTATTTGCGACTTCAGTGCAGACCGGATGCCTTCGAACATCAGGTCAAAAGTCGCTAACTGACCTACCTGGTGATCGCCAATGTGGATGGCGACTTGCTGAAAAACGCCCAGCATGGAGCGTTCACCAACGGAGCTGTGTTTGCCTTCAAACGCACTATGCTGCGACAAATTCTGAATCGCCGACTGAAAGAGTGCGAATTGATAAGGAATAAACGGATAGCTGTTAACGAAGTGATCCCTATCCCGGAAGTTACGATAGGTGGCTGAACCATCCGCAAAGTCGAAAAGGGTTTTGAAATTGTTGGATTGCGCGTGATAGACGTCTGATAGCTGATTGACGCCCTCCTCTGTTTTAGTCAGCAAGCGCTTCTGAATGACTTCGGCCACGTCGGCACTGGACAGCTTCATGCGGTTGTTAAAACGCGCCTGAATTTTGGAGAAGTCGTTGCCCTGCTGCTTGCCCAGTTCACCGACAACATTTTTCATCTCTTCCTGAGCAGTGACAACGATCCAAGCGCGGCCCCGGCACTTGGTGGCCAGGCTCTCCGCAATAGTTTGCAGGTTGGTCATCAGCTTGATGTTGTCGGCAATGTACTGGCCTACCTCGTCCACAAAGAAGTTCAGCCGAAATTCTTTGTGGCCACCCTCGGCCGCCTGCTTCTCGATATATTCGTTTACGTTATCCGCAAAATCTTCAATCGAAACCCGGTAATCGCTCCGGTATTTATCGAGGATACCCATTGCCGATTGTTGGTCGGCCACGGTGACTGCAGCGTAGGCTTTGGCAATGTTCGGCCCTTCCAACAACGCCTGCTCCCGGCCTTTTTGCCAGGATCGCCCAGCCACACTTTCATACTCGGCTTTGAATTTCTGGTACAAATCGCGGCTATCCAGATCACGTTCGAACTGGGCGATGTGGCCTTGTTTGCCATAGTAACCGCACATTTCATCAAAGACTTTGACGAACACGGCCAGCAACGCGTCGATTTGGGTTTTGCTAATGACATCGGCTTTCTGATCGATATTGAACAAAATGCTCTTTGAGGGAATGGAGACAGCCCTCTTCAAGCCAGCCTGAAGAATCGTGTTTTCGGCGCACTTTGGAAGGAAGCGATCCAGGGTTGAGGCGCCATCCATCTCACGGTTTTCGAGCAACAGTGCCAGCATTTTAAGTAGATGGGACTTACCCGAACCAAAGAAGCCGGAAACCCAAACACCGTTTGCACCTTCGTAGTTATTGTAGGCATCCAAAAAATCTTCAAGGCGCTTTTCAACTTCGTTCGTCAGAACGTATTCGTCAATTTCGAGGCGGAGACTGGCCTCATCGTCGGCTTTGATAACACCTTCGATCGGACGGTCAACCGGTTTTAGAAAGATGTTCTTCAATGTCATTGTGCTTTCCTTTGTAAAGGCGCCTCGTTTTTACGTCCGCTCAGGCTTCGTAATGATAGATATTGAACGCGCGGTAATACTTGTCGTCGTGAAGCTTTCCAAACAAATCTAGCGAGGCTCCCGTTTCCAGCGAATGGGTATAGGATCCTGGGAAAAACATCACTGTTGGTTTCTCTTTCGCCGTGCTTTGTAAGTTATTGAGCACGTTATGAGAACGGATATAAGGAAAGACCTCTCCTACGCCAGAAAGAAACAGCACGTCGAGCTCAGCAGTTTGTAGCTTCGCCGCAATGGCCGGCACAAGATGCGTCTCTGGATCCAAAACACCCTGAAGCAGCTCCTTGAGCTGATCTTTTGAAACCGTCGGTTCGAGCTCAACAACCTGGCTCCATACGTCTCGTTCTTTCAGAAGCTCAACAGAGAGATCGTAGAGATTGATGTTGAGAATCTTGATTCCTGTCTGTTCCAGACGGTTGATCAACTGGCTTTGCAGGCGCTCCATTTCGACCGCTTCTTCGGCTCTATAGGGGCAGATAAAAAATGGCACTTCGTTGCCGAGCCCTTGTTTATTTAGAAATCGCTGTCCAGAAATAACGCTATGAAGGTGCTGAAACCGATCCTGCATCGGCATTCTGGCAATGTCTTTGCTCACAGTGACATCCCTTTGATATCAGATTCAAAAACGGGAAAGTAAAGAAATTCGTCAGAATTGTTCTCACGAATAAGCCCTACCAACTTGGGGCTGAGAATGACTGTATTGATCGTTTTCCCTTTGGTCACCAACTCGGCCTCCCGGAGCATCCTGAACGTCACCTGGCGCAACTTGTCCCTTGTAGATGGGCTAGCTTGATCAAGCTCATCGTGCCATTCTGATTTTCTGTTGAAAAAAGCATCAAAATCTTCATAGGTCAGATCGATTTTCATCGACAGAAAACGCTCCCTTACAACCTCCACTGCAAAATCGGCGACGAACCGGTAAAGCCTACAAATAGCCAACCACAGAATGTGTGCTTGGTCCTTATGGCCGCTATCAATAAGAAAATCCAGTTCTGCCTTGCTGAGCGTCTTTAACCGGTCAATAATTTCTCGGCATACAACTTTAGCGGTACGCTCTGTTCTGGCTTGAAGCACATTACGCTGCAGAGTCTCTGAGCGGGTGGTTTCCCAGTCTCCTAGCTCCCGGTAGAGCTCTGCCAGTTGCACGGATTCGTAATGGTGTAGGCTGCCAGAGGTGAAGGAAATTCGATAACGGTCGTTGCTTGCCATTCAGTTTGGGCACTTTTCTAGGTTAAACGCGGTAACCGTCCAACTTAACGCTACGAGCACCCAGACTCAAACAATTCATCGCTTTTGTAAGCACTATTCTGCTAACCAAGCACCTGAAATCCACTGATTATTCTCTGGGTGCAAGGTCATATTGCCCACCTCTTTCAATCTGCTATCCGCGGCATGCTCAGCCTGCTTAAACAGTTCCTGGTTTTCGTGACGATCTGGGTTCAGCGCTCCGGTAACGCCCTGCGTCTTTAACCATTCTGCAAAGGCTTCAGGGTTTACATGCACGTCGCCATCAGGCGTTACCTGATAGGCCGTATATTCTTGCCTCATTCGATTGCCCTGGTCGTTTTGCCAGCGCAGAAGACTCGTCAAAAGAGCGCCCCGTCCAAGAAGCTGACTCCTTATGACCGCGCTTAAACCCATAAAATCGTAGCTTTTGGCTTTCTTGAGGAGGTATTGCATCAGGAAAGAATCAAGATCCAGCATATGCGTGTTCGGTCGATTTACAACCAGCTCTCGGTCGAGAGTAACCTCGTAACGACTGCGGCCAATACCTAGCTCCTGCTGTACAGATTCTGACAGCCGGATATGAAAGAGTCTTCCTTCGTGGGTTGTTTCAACAATCTCAATGCCCAGCATCTGGAACATACCCAAGGCAAACGCTACGCCATGTTCGTGATCAATGCGCAGATTGCTATCAGTTTCATTGGGGTTAAAACCTGCCGCATGCTCGAAGAGCTCTCGCTGTTTCTCTGTTGCAGCTTTTGCACGATCCAGAGCCTCTGATATACGCTCCTGAGTTCGGGTAATCCCTTCCATGGTCGCTTGCTCCAAAATCTGGTTCACATCCAGCAAATCCGCCAGCTCACCCAAAATATCATCACGTAGTTGTTCGTTGTATTCGTCACTCACCCCTGCAAGGTCGTCGACCACTTGTTCAATGCGGGTGTACATCAAATCCATCACCTGCTCGTCTGCAGTGTCTGGAGAGTGAAGGTTAAACACCACAACACGCTTTTTCTGCCCGTATCGATACAATCGACCGATTCTCTGTACCAGCCGCATCGGATTCCAAGGCAGGTCGTAATTCACCATGATGTGACACTTCCGCTGAAGGTTGATGCCTTCGCCGCCAGCTTCTGTGGAAATCAGGAAATTTGTGTTTTCTTCAAATCGGCCGATGGCAGCTTTGCGCTTAGCATGAGGCATGGAACCGTTAATTAACTCTACTGAATCTTCTCCGAACCGTTTTTCCAGAGCCTCCCGAATGTAAGTCTGAGTTGTACGATACTCGGTGAAAATCAAAACTTTTTCATTGGGGTTGGGCGCAAGAATTTTTGCGATCATCTGGTCGACGAAGCCCAGCAGCTTTCTGTCGTCATCACGCAGAGCACTAGCCTCAGCAATCAGCTCATCAAGATGTTCCAGTTCACCTTCGAAGAACTCCCGCGCATCGGAGTGAAGCTGCTCTTCCCATTCCCCGAAAAAACGTTGATCCTGAGCCTCGATCTCGTCCGGTCTGAACCCATCAAGCAGCTCGCCTTCAAGCCTGGCTTTACGGTTGATCAACGCTTGATGAATAGCAGCGACACTTGAAGCCGCTAACTTGCGGTACACAGTCATTACAAAGCCAATGGCGTTCCCCTTAACCCCAAGGGCTGCGCCCGCTGCATAGCCTTTACGCAGATAATCCTGAAGCTTCCTGTCAAACTCCTTTGCGGCTTCAGACACATGCACAGGAACTGAGCTCGTTGTTTTGCCCCGGAATAGGAAATTGCCTTCCGCGTCTGTCACATCCGCTTTGTTATTTCGAAAAACCATTTCACCGATAATTTCCGGGTTCAACGCGAGCGTAGCGATATCCTCTTTGCGTTCCGGATGCAGCAACTCCAACAGTGCCTGAAACTTATCTTGCATACCTTGGTGGGGTGTCGCGCTCAACAAAATCAATGCATCCGTATGAGCTCGAAGATTTGCGGCCAATTGAAATCGTTGGGAAGCATCCAACTTCATCCCATACTGCCGACGACTCAATCGGTGGGCTTCGTCAAAAACGATCATGTCCCACTTGCCAGCCTGTTGAATCTGCTCCAGGTTCTCCGGACTCTTCAATCGATCAATGGAGGCAATGACGAAATCAAACATCTTCCAGTGGCGAGGCTCATTGATTGTAAAATCCTCACCGTAAATCTGAAATTCGCCCATTTTGAATTTGTAGTTCAGCTCTTCCTGCCACTGTTTTGTAAGGCCTGCCGGCGTGACCAACAGGACTCGATTCAGCTGGCCTCGCTGCTTTAGTGCAGCCAGCAGCATGCCGGTTTCAATTGTTTTACCGAGACCAACATCGTCAGCGATCAGCCAATTAAGATGGCCGGATGCGAGTATGTGGTGAACTAAATGTATTTGATGAGGAAGTGGATCTATCTCCAGATTTGAGAGCGAGCCTGTGTTCTCGTTCCAGATTTCTAAGGCATGTGCCAAAGACTTAAGCCGGAAACGCTCGGCACTGTCATCAGGGCCGGTATCGCCAACTATAAAGCGGTGTCGCGCTCCCTTTATCTGTCGCAGATTTTCATAGGGTAACCAAACCTGCCGGCCCAGCTGGTAGAAATCGACCAGCGCCTGGTCACGACCACCAATGGTTCGAACTCGTTGAATAACACCTTCACCAAGCGATGTTCTAACGCGCGAATTTGGCAGATCCTGCACTTCCATCTGCACCTTGAACCCACTGCGGAGATTGCCCAGCGATTCCGCAGAAATCTTCCCGGTTTTGTGCCATTTCACACTAACGATAGCGTCATCACCCCTGTCCACAGAGGTAACGACACGCCCAAAAGCGCCTTCTCCTGCAGGGGACGTTTTTTTAACCCAACAGTTCCGGACCGGCAACAAACGCTTGGTAGCTCGGCTCACTTGCTTTCCTTTTCGTCGTCAAATGCTTCCTTCGGAAGAACGTTGAATACATTATCCGCGCCATGAATCTCAAACCCGCTATCTGCTCCCAATTCCCTTAGCTCTGATCTCATTGCCGATATCGAGCTGAGGAGCTCTGGGTTATCGGCACCCCACTCGGCCTCGAATGGCGAGCTAAACATAAAAGGTATATCGCCTGGGAGCGTTCGTTTGGTAGCAATAATTCGATAGCGGAAATAGTGAAGGAACGCTTTAAAGTGCTTCCTTAGACGATTATGGGAATACCACTCGTCGTATAAATCGTCGATAAAAGCTTCTATTTCGGCTTCGTCTGGAGTCGACGGATAACAGCGGATCAATCTCAGCGCGTCGGCCCAGCTAAAATTCTTGTACGCAGGTTCAGCCTGCATGAATTGCGCATTAGACTTCATCCGAAAACAGGTCCAAAGATGCTCGTTGCTGAACCAGATCGAACGAATGTGTCGTGCAAGCAAAATTTCTTCTGGCCCCGCACCTCTCTCGATCTGGTGCTCAATTGCTAAACGCGCAGCGCCCCAACCGCTCTCAACAAAAACAGCTTCCAATACCGGTAGATGCTCGCGGCCCCACCCAACTCGGCTCAGAACATCAATTGCGACTTGGCGTGCTCTTTCAGCACGTGTGATGCCTATTTGAACAAGTTCTTCATCTTCATTATTGCGGCTTGCATCCTCTTCAAAATCGTCAAGGTCTTCCCAGCCAAAATCTTCTGACGCAAATTCATCATCTAACAGCCCGCTCTCCACCAGACCCAGTTCTGGGTCGGCGTCATCCAAGTCGTCATCGAAACTCTCGTCTACCTCGATAACATCAGGGTCATCGATCTCTAGTTCCAGAAGCTCAATCTCTTCGTCGGCTTCTTCAGACTCGTATTCGTCCAGGATCGTAGATTGCTCGGTTTCAGGCTGGATAAAAGCTGGTGGAATGTGCGGGGATAGTGCAGGTTCAGCAACATGACTATTATTAGTTCCCGCACCTTCGAGGGAGCCGGTGGCGTCACTTACGCTTTCTTCTTCGATACCAGAAGAGCCTGATTTTACCGTCTTTGGTTTATATGATTTAGCTGGGCGTGCCGGCTTTTCAGCGAACTCAATTTTTTGCTCTGACTCGCCTCCCTTCCACCTTCTTTTGACTACCGTGATTTGAGGCTCAGTATCGCTGAGCGTTTTCGTTTCATTCCGCCGCGATCTACTTTTATTCAAATACAGTTTTCGAGAACAATCCTCTTGGGGCTTTTCGCCCCTCGCGCTAGCAGCTTCTATTTCATCAAGGGCACAGTATTCTTCATTCGCTGAATCTTCTGCTACCTCGTCCAAATACGCTGCATCTGCGTCCGTAAAAGCCTCTGATGCGTAGCTATTGGCCTGCACAGGCTTCGAACTTGATTGAGCGAGCGATCGCCGCAAATAGATCACAGCTTTTTCAGGCTGCCGATTTAAAAGATAAACACGACCCAAGGCGCTTAGCAGTGAGGAATCGTTTGGAGAAGCGGAGACTGCTGCATCTAGCAGATCTATGGCTGCTTGCTGCAACCCTTGGCTTACAAGCTGATTAACCCGAGAAAGTATGGCCGGGGCCTTTTCTGGCGATTTGCGGCTTAGTTCTTTCTTTTCGTTGGTCCTTAACATCAGGCATTCCTTGTATTTCGCGAAATCCCAACCACTGCTTGATCAAGGAAATCGCTAAGCTGGCCTGCAGCTTGCTGGAGCTTAGCAGAAAGCCTGAAAATCTAGCTTGCCAATCGACTTACCACTTAGGATAGAAGGTAGGCTGCTTCTTTTTATGATGGACTCAATACTGCTTGATCTGACGACAGATTCCAAGCATCAAGCTTATGCCCCTTGGCTTCGCAGTGTTCTCAGTATGCCCAGCTCTCACAGGCCTGAATTTGGACGAACTTCAGATTCCGCTAAACTGAACCAACATTGAAACCAGCCTTGGTGAGACACAGCTATGATTATTCTACTGGTATTAATAGGTGGTGCGGTTGGAGCTTTTTTTGGCCCGATTGGCCTAGTTGCCGGCGCCATCCTGGGAGCAACGTTTGCACATTCAATTTTTGATAAAAGCTACGAACCACAGGATTTTGATGATGATCCGGATCATAGCTTCACGCTGTTCGATTCTGAATCTCTGAGCCTTCAAGGAGATGATCTTAATATCAATCCGGCGACCGGGCTTCTGATGTCAGGTGGAGATATTGGTGGGATTGATGTCGGCGGCAATCCTTATGGATTTGATATATCCGATGATACGTCGTCATTTGATGAATCAATTTTTATAGACACCGGCTTCTCAGATGATCCGCACAGCTTTCTTTAAGCTGACATTCAGTGTACTCCAGGTGTACCCAGAGTGTACTTACGCACTTATTTTTCTGGACTCTCACGAATTGAAACCTTGAAAAGTACACTCTGGGTACACTTCAAGTACACTTGCGGTACACTCCAGGTAATTTCACATTAAAACTATCTATTTAATCTCTCTCAATAACACCCATTTCGTCTTCAGAATTTTTGCGCTAACTTCAGATTATCCATCAAGCCCTGGTCCTGGCGAAGCCATTATTCGAAAATAATTCCGCCCCCTATGTTACCTATCCTATCTTGAGCACAGCCCCCTCCCCCGAGGTACAGACATTAACTGTACCTTCGAGGGCCTAGGCCATGCTTTTTTCGAAACGCTGCACGTTCTGCATCTGTAAACTCTATTGTGTCCGTTGCAGAGTTATGAACAAGATCATCTTCTTCAGCCTTTTGCTGCACCCGCTGTAATCTTCCGGTCACTCGCTGGTCCTCTTTCAGGCACCGGGCCCCGGTAATATCCAACAATGCGTTCTGCGCCTGGGCAATTAGCAATAGTTTTTCACCAATTTTTCGGACGGTGGAGAACTGTGTTTCAGCATGCATGATAGCGCTCTTCTCGGGCCTGGTGCATTTTGGGAAAAACGACATTGGAATCCTGTAGTCGACTAACTGGGACGTCGCGACTGGATCCGAATAGCGCCCATGACCACTGTATCTGCGCCAACGAATTACAACGGATAGCGAACCGCGCTCAATGCTCGGTACGTATGTCCAAAACTTGAACTTCGAGTCTTTTCTTTTATGGAAATCTCGGCTCTGTTTATATTCGTCAACGATATCATCGGAAATTATCATTAGACATCTCAATATCAGATCAAAGTCGTCAAACCTCTGCTCGTTGACATTATAAATTTCAGACTTAATTACAGCCCAGCATCGATCAATATTCATACACGAATCTCAACATTCAATATGTCTGCATAGATTACCTCGAAATAAATTAGGCAATTCTCGTGCAATTACATTTTATTCGTGTTTTGACGCGTCGCATGGCCATGATTTTTGTGTATTGTTAAATATCCATCAAAGAGGATATTTTTATGTTCGCTATTACTGTTTACACTTACAACGAGAAGGTCCTGTTGTTTATTAACCAGGCATTGCTTGACGACCGTAGTTTTGGTGCATTCTCAATTCATGAAATCCATAATAACCGACATCTGCTTGTTTCCGACAACCAAGCCACTGGAACCTTGGTTTACTTCACTCCGTGCTATACCAAGGAGGAAGCCATTGATCTGGCAAAAGCAGGTGTCTCGGTTTTGGATGTGGATAAAATTATCGAGTCGATGGCGGAGAGCGATCGGGCTGATTTTTTCAGGGAGGTAGAAATCGGGTGTGTTGATAACATTTTCGGTGGTGTGATATTGACCAGACTAGATTCGAACCAGAATGACCCTCTCATGTGTGACCCGCTGCCGGTAAAATTCGGCGTCTTGCGACAAACTATTCTGCACCCGGCAGAATACAAACTGTTACAAAATGGCCAGAAGCCAGCACTCAATATCACGATCAATACTAAAAACACGATCATTAATCACAGCGGAACTAAACCGGATTAACAGTCGTTCGGCGCTCTATTCCTTAGGATAGAGCGCTCCGTTTCTTACTAAAAAATCCTCTAGCGTTTTGCCAGGCTCCGAGGGCTCACTATCAGCCGCCAGCCGCTCCATTCCCTCAACGATTAAACGCCTCGCATACTCAGCGTCAGTTAAACCCAGCAGGCGAGCTTGATTACGAAGCAGCACTGGCAACGTTTCGCGGGCACCAAATGTAATCTCAATCGTCATTTTCATGCCTACTTTCCCCTCTCAAAGAATGCAGTGCTAGGTCGCTGTTCTCGCCAACACCGAATCGACCACAACGTAATAAAATGTAATCAAGGTACCTGAAAACAAAAATACTCGGTAAATTAGCTGTCACACGCTCACCGACCATAGAAAATTCTGACGATCATGACCACTCGCGAAGCGCAGATTGCGCAGTTTATTGACCGCCATTATGAATACCGTAACACCCCAATAGCGCTGGAAAACTATCTCTATAACGAGGCCAAACTGAGCAGCTCAGCCATTCGCGTTTTCCTGGAGTACTGGAGACTCGGAAAAATGGAAGGCAGCTGGCAATGTAATATCAGTGCCGAGACCCTGCAAGAGCGTCTCGGAATCTCTCGATCCTCCGTTGAACGCGCAAATCGTGCTCTGATCGACGCATCATTGATACACCGCGTGAACAATGGAAAATCGAGCCTAGATCCGTTTCGTCAACGAGTATCAACAACGAAAATTCTATTTCCAAAAAAACTACTACAGTATGTTGCGCACGAGCGCTATCGCAGCGACCTCAAATCTGATCCCAAAAAAGGCCTGCTGAGTTTCGCAAAAAGTCTGGCTGACGAACAGTCAGTCGCGCCACCTGACAAACTGCAAATCGAGATCAAAACTGTTCGGCGCATACTTAATAGCAAGTTGCATTTAACACAGGATATCGAGCATTTTGCCGCTCAGGTTTCGTGGAGTATTTTACACGGAGACATGGCGACTGAGGCCTATGGATCGGTGGACAAAGCTATTAATACAGCTGTGGGCCTCTTCCGCAGCAACCAATGGGGTGAGCCGCGCGGCATGAAAGAAATGCACCCGACCTGGGCTCCCTCTCCAGACATAAGCGTTCATGCGTTCTAGCTGAAGCGCAAGCACGGGGGTGCTCTGTCTACTTGGTTGCACACGTGGCGCGTGACACTTTCATCACAATCACCACCAAATTTACATTTTCTTAATTTTGCGGCAATTAATGACGTATTTATTAGATAATTTAAACTTTTCCGACTATGGTGGTTTAAGTTCTACTAAAAACACGCTACAAACTGCCGTATTTTGAGAAATTTATAAACTATGCTTAACAAGGAATCTCGCGACGAACTTAAAGACCTACTGCCACCTTTCATGGTAGCAACCAAACGCTGGTTACTGGAGCAGGGCTTAAACCTGCATTTCTTAGACAATGCCATACGCAGTCAAACTCTGATACCGCTTACCGCTGGTGTTTACACCCTCTACGAAAAATCCACTAGCTGGCACGGCGTAGTTGCGTCCCTTCAACGAATGTCAGAAAAGCCCGTCCATGTAGGTGGTTTAACTGCATTAGATCTCACCGGTTTAACACATTTTTTGTCAACAAGTGCGGAGGTACGGATTCAGCTCTACTCAGAGTACCCCTTACCAGCTTGGATCAGCAGAATTGCAGTCACTGCCACCTTCGAGCGGCACGGCACCCTCAGGCTATGGCCAGAGTCAGTCATGACAAATCCAAGGTTTCTTCGTGAACACAAGTGGTTAGCCGAACGACCTCCCGTTTTATATTCGTGTCCTGAGAAAGCCATTCTGGAGGTGCTGACCGAGGTACCTTCGACGGTCAGTTTTGAGCATGCCAACGCGCTCATGCAAGGGCTCTCCAGCCTTTCACCGAGAAAGATCGATACTCTCTTAAAAGCTTGCCGCAGTATCAAGGTTAAACGACTATTTTTATGGTTAGCTGAACGACAAGGCCATGCTTGGTCCAAACGTCTGGACCCAAACGAATATGACTTGGGAGCCGGCAAGCGGGTTATAGCCAAGCACGGCAAGCTCGACACCCGATGGGCAATCACTGTTCCAAAAGAAATGCACGAGGACTCCCACGAGCATGGATAAACGAAACTACTACTACAGCCAAGTTCAGCTTTTACTTCAAATCATTCCTTACGTGGCTGAACATAAGTGTTTTGCCCTCAAAGGCGGCACCGCCATCAACCTTTTTATCCGCGACCTCCCTCGTTTGTCGGTAGACATCGACCTTGTCTTTCTTCCCATGATGGAGCGCAACGATGCGCTGGATTCGATTAAAAAAAGTCTCTCCGAATTAGCCGAGTCGATCCGACTCGGAATTCATGGTGCTCATGTGGTGGAATCGTTCAAAGACAAACAGGATGCATTGCGGCTCACGGTTCGCAACGAGCACTCTCTAATCAAAATTGAACTATCACCTGTGTTGCGCGGCACAGTTTACGAACCCAGTGTTATCTCTGTCTGCGAGGGTGTGGAGGAAGAATTCGGATTTGCAGAGATGCAGGTAGTCCACTTTGCAGATCTATACGCGGGGAAAATCTGTGCAGCTCTGGACCGGCAGCACCCCAGGGATCTATTCGACGTGAAGTGGCTACTGGATAACGAAGGGATCACCGACAGCCTCAGGAGGGCTGTGCTGGTTTACATGATTAGCCACAACCGACCTATCGCTGAACTGCTTCGCCCGCACTTCAAAGACATCTCAGAGCTGTATGAGGGAGAGTTCAAAAGCATGACTCATGAAGATGTCTCCCTGAACGAGCTGGAAACCACACGGGCGCGCCTGATTGATTTGATTAACTCATCACTAACGAAATCTGAGCGACAATTTCTGATGTCATTCAAACGCCGAACCCCAGAATGGCACTTGCTCGGTATTGAGGGTGCTGAACATCTGCCCGCAGCGCGTTGGAAACTACACAACCTCTCGAAAATGAGTACGGCCAGTCACGCCCAAGCAGTGCGAGAGTTAGGTCGCATTTTAAATTGTTGAATCCACGCCTAAGAAAGTCGACAGTCAGAGCTCCGTGCTGTTTGTTGGCAGGGGCTGCTACTCCGGCATCTTATCGCGGTTGCTTTGAAGAATGGCCTTGATGTGTTTCAACTGTCTTAGGCCCTCCCTGTTGGCGATACGGCAACTAGTGTTCAGGCGTGGGCTGGGATAGGCCTTGTTGAGGTTGAGCAGTCCGAGACAGACTCGGTAGGCCTGTTCTGGGTGTGCCCGCTCATCCAGTCGATCACTAATCCAGGCCAGAGTGTCTGGCCCAATATCTCGGGCCCAGTTTTTAAAGCGGCCAGGCGTCCACTGCTGGTCCTTTCTGTTACCGGTAGGCATGTGCTTGGGCTCGGTAGTGATACCAAGCCTATGGCTGCGGGGATGGCAGGCAATCTGTTGCTGTTGAAAGAAGATCTGCACCAGATGCTCACTGGCATGGATCTCCACCTGCTCGCCCACATACTGGTGTGGTACCGAGTAATGGTGTTGGCTGAACTCAATGTGGCAATCAATGTTGACCCGGCTGCGTCGGATATCGACGTACTCATAAGGGTTATTAGGCAGGGCTCCCAGGGCGGGCTGATCTAGCGCCCTGAAGGCTCCCTGCCGATTCCCCGGTAGACGTTTGAACGGACGGCTGTTCAGGTCGTCCAGCAAATTATTGATGCACTGATTCAGCTCCGCCAAGGTAAAGAAGGTCTGGTGTCGTAACCGGGCCAGGATCCAACGCTCAACGATCTGAACACCCACTGCGGCTTTAGATTTACCCTTGGACTTGTAGGGCATTGCCGGCATCACCGCGACCTGGTAATGAGTCGCAAGTTGCTGGTAGCTGGAATTCTTGCCCGGGGCGAGCCGACACGCTTTGTTAACACCTCTGCGCGGGTCGACCCGCACCACCGTCCTCGGTACACCTCCGAAGAATTCAAAGGCCCGCACATGACTCAGCAGCCAATTCTGTAATTCCTTACTCCAGGTGGCTTCTGCGTAGGTGTAACTGGAGGCACCCAGCACGGCAACAAATACCTGAGCCAGGCGGATTTCGCCGGTTTGTGGGTTGACGATGGGAACAGTAGGACCGCAGTAATTAATGAAGCATTTTTCACCGGCCTTGTGGGTGTAGCGCATGGAACGCTTTTGCTGCTTCAGCCAGTAACAGTAGCGATGACAATACTGAGAGTAGCTGTAATACCGGTTGGGGTACCGAGCCGTATATTCCTCCCATAGCAACTGCTTGGTCACATCTTTGCGTTTGAGTTCCTGATGCACGTTCGGCCAGTCTGGCATCTGATAGCGGGAAGCTGAAATGAGATCAGAGCGGGGATAGAACATCGCCGCCAGACGACCATCGTCCAGATCCTCTGGCAGGGGCCAGGTCAACTCACAGGCACCGGCCCGGGCCAAAATCTTATAGGTTGCACCAACACTAGTCTTCGCAGCAGCGCTCACTTGCCGAATTGAGAGCCCGACTGCCAGCCTTAGCCGAAGGACCTCTCTGATTTGGCGCATTGGTGTTCTCTTCGCCGGCATAACCCTGATTCCGAAAAAAGAACAGAATAGCAAACAACCTGATAAAAGTGTTCACCTTGCTCCAGAACAGGTGTTCACGTTCGTCCAGAATATATATTCATGACGGGCTTGGGCATACTCACAGGCCCAAGTGTCTGAAAATGAAGATCCCGAGCCCCTCAAAATCGACGGTCTCGGGATCGTCGTCAAAGAAGGAGGAATAATACTAATTTTCTCATAGTACAAATTAACTTATTGCCCCCGGCCAAGACAAAAAATAGGCAGTACCCAAAAACATTGTCTGGTCTCTGCTACAGAGTGACCAGTTCCCGTTCCCGCTCCCCCATCTGCTTGCTCGATCAAAACAATGTTGTAGTCTGAACTGGAACTCAATCCCACCCAGGAGAACCACATGCGCAACATTCAAGCCCTGATGCAAGAGATCCGAGATATCGCTCAAGAAGCAGAAGAGTTTCATGAAGTAGAAATTTCGCTACTTATCAGAACGCATCGAGGAGAGAAGTCACAATTCATTCGGCTTCAAACTGAAAAAGAAACAAGCAATAAGTTAAATAATGATGATTTATTACAGTCCAACGGACCAAAATGGTTTTAATTATTCAGATCTTAAATACTTTATATTCATGAAAATTATCACACTAGAACTGAAGCCTAGAACTTTCTTTATATATCTATTTCCTTGGTGAAAACCTTAAATGTAGTAAAATAATAAGCATGTGAACAGAATCAAAAAACTTAAAAACTAAATAAACATGCTTATTAAATAAAAGGTGTAGATATCATGAGTTCAATCAATGAAGTACTGAACAACTCATCAATAACCATTGACCTGGAGTCATTAGATTGGCTACCGCATGGGCGAGTTTGTGAAATTTTTGGAAAAAAACCTCTGTGGGCGAAAGGCAAAATTCGGGCGGGAAAATGGAAATCGGGCGAACAATTCATTCATGACCCTGACGGTCAAATTTGGGTTTCAATTAAAGGTGTAAAGACATGGCTACTAAGGAATTTCCAACAGGCATCCGCCCCCACGGATCAGGCATTAAAATTCGATTCACGTGGGAAGGAAAAAGGTTCGAGCCGATCTGGCCGCGGAAACCAACCAAAACAAACATCAGGCAGGCAGCCCATCTACGAGCTGAGCTTACGAACAAAGCCCGGTTCCAAACACTAACATGGAAAGAACTTGCGGAATATTTTCCGCAGTTCGATCAGCCTGAATACGTTAATAGTAACGTGCCACTATTTAGCCAGTATGCTCAAATGTATCTAAATACTGCCTCTGTTTCTGAAGGAACCTTGGACACATATAGAAAAGCACTAATGAAGTACTGGCAACCTCTATATGCAGAGCGTCCAATTGATTCATTTACCGTATCTGAATTAAAGCAAGATATTGCAGAAATTGAATGGAAATCTATGAAAACAAGAAATAATGTTTTGATCCCCTTACGACAAGTATTTGAGATGGCAGTTGATGACGAAGTGATTGATCGCAACCCTGCAGAAAAGATTAAAAACATTAAACATCAGAAGGTGGAAGTTGATCCCTTTTCACCTAAAGAGGCTGAAAATATAATTAATTACTTATACGCCAACAATGAAGGACCGGAACTGATCTATGCTACCTATGTACAGTTTGCATTCTGGACGGGAATGCGGACTTCCGAAATGCTAGCTCTAACGTGGAATGACATTGACTGGAATCGCGGTGCGGTAAAGGTGAGCAAAACCCGCATCCGAGGCCAACTAAACCATCAAACAAAAACAAATAGAGCTCGGGAAGTTTTTTTGAATGACAAAGCCAAAGAGGCACTTTATGAAGCAAAAAAATTAACCTATCAGTTTGGCGAACAAGTTTTTCGAAGCCCAAGAACGAATGAGGCATGGCTAACGGACAAACCACCCCGGGTAATCTTCACGGCAGCTCTAAAGGCGCTGGGCATAAGACACCGACGAACCTACAACACACGCCATACGTACGCTACCCAATGCCTGATGGCCGGAATGAATCCGGCATTTGTGGCGAACCAACTTGGCCATAGCGTTATCGTCCTGCTCACGACGTATGCGCGGTGGCTAAATGGCGAGGAAAGCGATCGAGAAATGGATAAATTGAAGGTGGTTCTCGAAACGGTTTGAATCACCCTCGCTTTTCGTTCAGGTTCTGCCCGTTTACCGCCATTTTGGCGGAATTCGGGCGCACCAACCCCTCGCCAGAAAACATTTCCCACCTGCTGGAAGATTGTTGAACGCGTCTAGCAAGTTCAGCCAGTTACTGTTTTGCGCTCCCTGCGCTCATCCCGCGTTTGAATTCCAAGATAACCAGCATTACCGAATACACGCTACTTCTCACCCTGGAAAATGTTCCCGCCAGCATAATGTCGTAGTTGGAAAGACATCAGCAATTCTGCCTTCGCGCAGCATCAGGCCGTATGTCTCCAGGTGCCTGCTAACCTCTGTGAACAACCCTTCGACCACACCATGGCGCTCCAGAAAATGCCGGAACTTGAGAATACTAATTTATTCCGGCAACCTGATCAGCTGCACGCTCGGAACGTGACGCATAGATTGAATCTAGTACAGGGCGTCTTCCATGGCCGGGGCGCTTTTTTCTCCAACTGCTTCCAGGGAATTAGTTTGTCCATCCGCTCCAAAAAGATCTTGCGACAAGTCTTGCGTTACTTGTTCTTGCATTCGGCTTCGCAGAAGGTGATCTAACTCCTAATAGCAGTGAACCCTATTCAGAGGTTTCCCGATGTCCCAAAATTTGTCCCAATTCGACTACAGCACCGCACCCTCTCGCACGTAACCGTTTGATTTACCGTGCGAGAGCGGGCGAGAAAGCGTATAAAATAACTTCAAATCCTTCCGTCCCGACCAATTAGATCAAACACTTAGCCCGATATCGAAAGAGTCGGGCTTTGTTGTTTCTGGAGAACAGCCTTTCTCGTCACCGTTTGGTCACCGTTTCTCAAACCCTTGGAAATCTCGTCACCGATGACGCCGTGCTGGCGGAGTCTGCCTGGAGCTATCGCTTCCCAGCACGCCAGACAGGTCACTTAAAGCGCAAAGCATTCAATGACCAGAGCTATTGCCTGGGCGACCCAGAAGCGCCTGTGTGGACGTTATCGGGATCTAACCCGGGCGGTAAAGAACACCAAGCTCGTGTGTGTCGCCGTGGCGCGAGAGCTGACGGCTTTATCTGGGACATTATCTGCCAGGTGATGCCCAGCGCGCACGCGGTATGAGAGGCCGTAGCCACTAAGCCGGAATTGAATTCAAGTTATCAGCAATCAAACTCATGGAGATACTAGGCACCTTAGGATCGGGCCGGTGTGGAGAACCCTTGGCCGGGCTATACCGGCACTTATCAGGGAACATCCCAAAGGGCGTTCCCGGCAAGTGATCCCTGCTCTTAGAGAAAGGCAAGCTCCGCGACGCAGTGAAGTCAGGTGGTAACCAACCCACGTATATCAGTACGATTCACCGTCGCAGTCTGCCGGATCCTGTCCTGACCTAAGGTGCCTGGTATCTGGAGGTGCAACATGTGAAGTCCGTGCAAGCCTTGACAGTTCAAAACATATCAGCCTGTATTCTTCCTCAGAAACTTCTGAATCTCGCCGACGATGCCACTCTGGAACGCGATGACAACCAGAATGAAGATGCCACCGAGTACCGCATCCACCCAGTCTCCAAGGGGCCCCTGGGAGAGTTGATACTCCAGATTAACCACAAAGGCGGCACCCACCACGGGGCCTAACAGAGTGCCGCTACCGCCGAGCAGCGTCATCAATACGACCTCGCCAGACATGTGCCAGTGAGCATCCCCCAGGGAGGCCAGCTGGAACACCACCGTTTTCACCGAGCCGGCCAGCCCAGCCAGGCCGGCCGAAATCACGAAAGTCAGCAACTTGTACTGATTGACGTTGTAGCCGAGGGAAACAGCGCGGGGTTCGTTTTCCTTAATGGCCTTGAGAACCTGACCGAAAGGCGAACCGACAACGCGCTGCACCAGCAGATAACCGCCGAGGAACACCGCCAGCACGAAATAGTACATGGCAAAGTCGTTGTCAAGGTCGATAAACCCTAGCAGCTGGCCACGGGGTACGCCATGGAGCCCGTCTTCACCGTTGGTAAACGGTGCCTGGACGTAAAAAAAGAACACAAGTTGAGCCAGCGCCAAGGTGATCATCGCAAAATAAATGCCCTGACGACGAATGGCAACCACCGCAAAGCCAAGCCCAATCAGGGTAGACGCCGCCGTTCCGGCAATAATACCCATTTCTGTGCTCAGGCCGGAGTATGTGGAAAGCAGGTAGCCAGTCACGTATGCGCCGGTGGCCAGGAAAGCAGCATGCCCGAATGACAGCAGGCCGGCGAAGCCCAGCAACAGATTGAAAGCCACCGCAAACAAGGCAAAGCACAAGATCTTCATCAGGAAAACCGGGTACATCACCGCCGGTGCGAGGAGTAACAGTGCCAGTAAGACACCATTAAGGATCTGCTTTTTCAAATTCTCTGTTTTTTGCTGTTGCAGCATGGTCTTCTGGATATCGGACTGATTCACAGGGTTGGTCATGATTACTCCTCCCTACCGAACAGGCCCGACGGGCGCACCAACAGAACGACCACCATCACCAGAAAGATCACAGCGGATGAGGCTGATGGGTAGAATGTCTTGGTCAGACCTTCGATGACGCCCATCAGAATTCCAGTGATGATGGCACCGGCAATAGAGCCCATACCACCGATGACCACCACCGCGAACACCACGATCAGGATGTGGGAGCCCATCATCGGAGTAACGGAATAAATCGGCGCCGACAGCACGCCAGCAAAGGCGGCGAGCATCACGCCAAAGCCGTAGGTCAAGCTGACCAGCAATGGCACGTTGATCCCGAAGCCCTGCATCAGTTGGGCATCTTCGGTACCAGCTCGCAGATAGGAGCCGAGCTTGGTTTTCTCGATCATAAACCAGGTGCCGAAGCACACCAACAGCGCAATCACAATTACCCAAGCACGATAGTACGGCAGAAACATAAAGCCCAGATTGATGCCGCCCTTGAAGATGCCGGGCATGGCGTAACGCAGACCCGAGACCCCGTAAATATTGGTAAGAATGCCCTGAACCATCAGCGCCACGCCAAAGGTGAGCAACAGACTGTAGATATGATCCTGCCCGGCGATGCGGCGCAGCAGGAAGTACTCAATTAGCATACCGAAACTGCCAACCAGCAACGGTACCACGAACAACGCTATCCAGTAGTTGATGCCCAAGGCGTCGAACAAAACGACGGCGACCAAGGCCCCCAGCATATACATCGCACCATGAGCAAAATTGATAATTTTGAGTAGGCCGAAGATGACCGCCAGACCGAGGCTTAATAGGGCGTAAAACGCGCCGTTAATAACCCCGAGTAACAGCTGGCCTGATAGCACAGCAACGGGGACTCCCAGAATCATGAACATGTTGCGAACTCCAAAAGCAGCGCAGTCGTGACAACCGGTTTGCGAATCCGTAGTTTTTAGTGGACTCCCGCCGGGAGAGCAGGGAGTCCGGTCGCTCAGAACATCAGTTACCCGTTACGAGCTGGCATTTACTCTCGGACAATGGGCGGAAGGCTTCATCGGCCGGGAGGGTGCGGACGATTTTATACAGGTCCCATTCACCCGTGGACTCTTCTGGCGTTTTCACCTCAACCAGGTACATGTCATGCACCATGCGGCCGTCTTCGCGAATGCGACCATCAGTGGCAAACATGTCGTTGATCGGTGTCGCCATCATCTGCTTACGGACAATTTGCGCGTCATCAGAACCTGTCGCTTCCACAGCCTTCAGGTATTGCATGGTACTGGAGTAGATGCCCGCATGAACCATGGTGGGACGCACTCCAGTCTCCTCGAGGAAGCGATCTGCCCACGCCCGGGTTTCCGGGTTCATATCCCAGTACCAACCAGTGGTCAGCTGGGTACCCTGGGCGACCTCGACTCCCATGGCGTGCACGTCGTTCAGGAACAGCAACGTGGCAACCAAGATCTGGCCGGACTGGGTCAGACCAAACTCACCAGCGGTGTTGAGCGCGTTGATAGTGTCAGAACCCGCGTTGGACAAAGCGACCACATCCGCTCCGGAAGCTTGGGCCTGCAAGATAAACGAGGAGAAGTCTGGCGTCGGGAACGGATGACGCAGGGTTTGGACAACCTCACCACCGCTGGCTTCGACCACACGGATAAGGTTGGACTCCAGTTCATGGCCACCGCTGTAGTCCGCGGTCAGGATGAACCAGCTCTTGCCACCCTCATTAACGACCGCGGTGGCGGTGCCATTGGCCAGCGGATAAGAATCGTACACGTAATGGATGTGGTTAGGTGTGCAGTGCTCGTTGGTGATGCTGGACGAGGCGGAGCCGCTGACAATCCCCAACTTGTCATTTTCTTCCAGGATATTGATGACGGCCAAGGTTACCGACGAGGCCACAAAGCCGGTGACTAGGTCCACGTTCTCATACTCAACCCAGCGACGCACGGTACTGGAGGCAGAGTCCGGATTGTTGCGATCATCGGCACTAACGACTTCAACCTTGGCTCCGCCGACCTTACCACCAAAATCGGCAACAGCCATTTCCAGGGCAATTAGGCCATTAGGGCCGCTCAGATCACGATAGGGGCCGGACATGTCCACCAGATAACCGATTTTGACGGTGTCATTCGAAATTTCAGCCTGTGCGCTGCATACTATCATCGCTGATGCAACAGCTGAGGTCAGAAGCTTTTTTATAATTGTCATTGCTGTATCTCCGTTATTATCATTGCTTAGTTTGCTATGGGGATTTATTGCTTTGTCACCACCGGACCCCATAAGCCCAGGCAGTCATTCAGACGCCCAGATAGTCATTCAGCATCGACTGCCTGGCTTCAAGCTCACCGGCACTGACTTCCAACACAATCTGGCCGCGCTCCATCACATAGTGGCGATCTGCCAACGGTGCGGCGAAATGAAAATTCTGCTCGACTAACACAATGGTCAGGCCGCTCTCCTTAAGTTTAATCAACACCTCGCCAAGCTTTTCGACGATCACCGGCGCCAAGCCCTCGGTAATTTCATCCAGCAACAGCGTGTTGGCACCGGTACGCAGGATGCGCGCCATGGCTAGCATCTGCTGCTCACCGCCGGAAAGCTTGGTGCCTTGGCTGAAGCGACGTTCGTACAGGTTGGGGAACATGCTGTATATTTCTTCCAGGCCCATGCCACCACTGCGCACTACCGGCGGCAGGGTCAGGTTTTCCTGAACACTGAGCGCGGAAAAAATGCCCCGGTGCTCGGGGCAATACCCAACGCCAAACCTGGCAATGTGGTGAGGGGCGTATGACATTGTCTCCTCACCGTTGATCATGATAGAGCCGGTACGGCGCCCCACCATGTTCATAATAGCCTTGAGAGTAGTGCTACGACCGGCACCGTTGCGCCCCAGCAGGGTAATCAGCTCCCCTCGTTTCACCACCAGATCGATGCCATGCAGGATGTGGGACTCGCCATAGAAGGCATGCAAGCCGGCCACCCGAAGCTGTTCATATTCTCTATTCGAAGGCTGGCTCATTCGGTAGCCTCCTGTGTCGCGCTGGCGCTGGTCGAGGTGCTGCCCATATAGACTTCCCGCACTCGTGGATCGGCGGAAACTTGCTGGTAGTCCCCTTCGGCCAGTACCGAGCCCCGGGCCAGTACGGTGATGCGATCACACAGTTTGCTGACAACGCCAAGGTTATGCTCCACCATCAGCACCGTGCGGCCCTGAGCAGCCTTTCGCACCAGCTCCACCACTCGTTCCACGTCTTCACCGCCCATTCCCTGGGTTGGCTCATCCAGCAGTAGCAGATCAGGCTCCATGGCAAGGGTAGTCGCCAGCTCCAAAGCGCGCTTGCGTCCATAGGCCAACTCAACGGTGATGGTATTGGCAAACTCGGCTAGCCCCACCTGATCCAACAACTCCATACACCGCTCGTTGAGAGTGTTCAGGCTGTTGCCGGATTTCCAGAAGTGGAAGGAAGTCCCCGCGAAACTCTGCAGCGCCACACGAATATTTTCCAGGACCGTCATGTGCGGAAAGACTGCCGAAATCTGGAACGAACGCACCACGCCCTTCCTCGCAATAGCAGCAGATTTCATCGAGGTGATGTCCTGACCCTTGAACAAAATCTTGCCCCCGGTAGGAATGAGGAATTTGGTGAGCAGGTTGAAGACCGTAGTCTTACCCGCGCCATTGGGTCCGATCAGGGCATGGATGTGGTCCTGCTGAATCTTGAGGTTTACGTCATCGACTGCCACAAAACCCTTGAACTCTTTGACAAGGCCTTGGGTCTCCAGAACAAACCGATCACTCATCTGCCACAGTCCTTTTTATTTTTAAATTGAACGAGCGGAACTTTTATTGACTGTGGTTGACCTTATCAAAACTTTTAAAATCACCCCCCTCCCATAAGTGGGGGGCGAACGGACTGCCCGATTGTCGCAGTGGTAAGGTAGCGAGGCTCTGAAGTATCCGAAAACCGGGGAATTCCACATGTGATTGGCTCCGCCAAGTCGAAAACGGTTAAGCTAAGAACAGCAGGGTTGATTCTCGTTGAGGCTAGGAGTGGCGTTCGGCCTCACGAATTAATCCGGACTCAATGTTTAGTAATAGTCAGGGAGGGGTCTCGGGTGACAAAAAAAGAACTTGGCCAAACTGCGCGGGATAAAATGAGCGCTAATTGGCAGTTGCCGCTGATACCTACCAAGCTATCTTCTCCAAAAGTATCGGGGCACCTGGTGGCTCGTAACCGCTTAGGTAATTTGGCTCCAGTCGTTATGGAGCGCGCATTGACATGGGTGCATGCTCCAGCTGGCTACGGTAAAACCACCCTATTGAGCCAGTGGCGTGAAACCCATCTTGCCGAGGGGGCGGTTGTGGCCTGGGTCAGTTTGTCGGAAGAGGACAACTCCGCGCACCGTATTCTCTCTTATGTGGTTGCCGCACTCTCTGCGGCTCGGTCAAGCCTATGCGATGGGGCCCGCTCAACTCTCAACTCCGGGCCATCAGTCCCAACTCAGCTTGCCGAGGCGGTTCTGATTTCTGAGCTGGAAGCGTGTGAAGAGGAAATAGTGCTTATATTAGACGACTATCATCTGATTACCGACCCTCAAGTGCACAAGCTAATGTTGCACCTTCTTCAAAATCGCCCCAAAAACCTGCACCTGGTGATCGCAACCCGGTCCGATCTCCCATTGCACTTGTCAAGACTGAAGCTGGAAAATCAGCTATTAAAGATAGATGTATCTGATCTTCGGCTTGATTTTAACGAGCTCGAAGATTTTATAACTGAAGTGGTGGAGCTGGAACTTCCCAAGAATGTTGTCAGGATGCTCTACACTATCAGCGAAGGCTGGATCGCGGGTGTGCAGATCGCAGCCCTTTCACCTCGGCTCAAGAAAGAACCTCAAACATATCTTAAAGAGTTTACCAGCGGGTCCAAAGATCTACGGAATTATCTCCATGAGGTGGTAATGGATCTCTTGCCTCCTGAACTTGAGCAGACTCTGCTTCGCTGCTCAATTTTGGATCGATTCAACGCCCCTCTCTGTGAGGCGGTGGCTGGGGTAAGCGACGGACGGGCTCTGCTGGAAAAACTCTCGAGCTTAAATCTTTTTTTGTTCGCACTTGACGATCAAAATAATTGGTTTCGATTCCATCGGTTGTTTTCTGATTTTCTCCGCGAGCATCTGCGAAAATTGGGGCATGATGAGATAGTTAAACTCCACCGTACCGCATGCAACTGGTTCGCCGGTCAACAGCTATGGGCCGAGGCGGTCAGCCATGCGCTGGCTATAGAAGATACAGATCTTGCCCAGAAATTTATCGAACACTGTGCGCGGGATATGCTTGGGCAGAGTCGTGGGGGCAGGCTGCTCAATTGGGGGCGGCAATTACCTGAAAACAGACTGAGCAAGAATATTCATCTGCGCTTTGCAATGGTTCAGGCGAAGCTGCTGATGATGGAGCTTCCACCCATTCAAGGTCTGCTGCATGACATTGAATCAGATTTTCAGAGAGACGATGACGCAGATGTGGAAGGTCGGCGAGAATATGTACAGGCTCAGCTTAAGATAGCGTCGTCACTTCTGGCAATGCTGGAGGATCGGCTGGATGAAGTCCGGCTGTCAACGGGCTTTCTGGTGGAGCAGCATGAAAAGCTACAAGAGTTCGACTCTGAGGTGGTTTTTTTTATTTTGGGGTATGTATACCTTCACCAAATGCGTTTTGACCAAATAACAGAGATTCAGCAGCAAGCGGCCCGAATAAAAGGTAAGCCCCATTTTGGTGCGGCTTACCGAAAGAGCTTTGAAGGCTTGGCCTGGTTCTGGCGAGGGCGCCTGGATAAGGCCCGGTTCTTTCTTGAAGAGTCGCTGAACGCTGCAGAAGCAATAGCTGGGCGACACTCAATGACCTCTGTAACGGCGATCGCCAGTCTGGCTGAGCTGTGCTACGAGCAAAATGACCTGGAGCAGACAGAGGAACTACTAGCCGCAGCCATGACCGCCCCCTTGGATGCCTGCTTGCTGATAACAGCCCAAAGTATCTATTCGACACAGGCACGAATTAGTAATTTAAAAGGGGCAAAGACGGAATCCTGGGAGTCACTTGAAGAGTTAGAAAAAATTGCATTGAAAAGGGGGTGGAAACGGCTGGAGGCTCACTGTTACCTTGAGCGAATCCAGTCTGATATTTTGCAGGGGGATAGCGTCGCAGCGACTGGCGAGTTGTTGCGCTTTGAGCAATACCTTAAAACGATTGAGGTTGACCTGGACCTGGTTGCCAGGGAATTCATTCAGGATGATTGGCTGATATCGAAATCCCGGGTAGAACATCTCCATCAAGAGGGTTCTGCAGTGCTCAAGCCATTGGCGCAGCGGATACAGGTCCTTGATCACCAAGGTGCTCTGCATCGCAGCGCCAAATTCAGAATGTTGTTAGCTCTGTCTCAGTGGGGCGAGGGCAATTTCAAGGCTGCCAAGCAAACCTTGATGCCGGCGTTGAAGCTGGGCGAGACGCAAGGGTTTTGCCGTACCTTTATCGATGAAGTCCAGGGAGGACAGCTGCTTTTGGCGCAAATCGCCTCTGATTTGACGGTAGAAGAAAGTAGCCTAGCTCCTTATTTAAAATGTTTAATCGATGCCATGACACCTCCTAAGGCATCCCTTGGCGTACCTGAACGAGAAGAGCCCGCATCAAACCCTAAGCTTTCAGGTTTGGAGCGTTTGAATATATCTGAGGTGACTGGGAGGGAGCGCGAAATCCTGGGGTTAATTGGAAATGGTCTCTTTAACAAGGAGGTAGCTACTGCTTTGGGAATCTCCGAGGGTACCGTTAAATGGCACCTCAAAAACCTCTACAGCAAGCTGGGCGTATCCAGCCGTACACAAGCATTAAAAAAGGCACAAGGTCTCGGTTTGATTGACTGAGTTTTTCTCTGATCGCTCGATGCATACACAGTTCTATCGGGCGCAATGCTTAAGCATTGCGCCCGATAGAGTTAAAGCTTCCAGCTTATTTAGAAAAAATATTTATAGCGGCTGTAGCTTCTTCAACGCCGTAAATGCCGCCGCCATTTTCCTGTATCGCAATTCGGGCACCATCCACTTGTCGTTTTCCGGCCTCGCCCCGCAACTGCGTTACCAGCTCGTAAACCTGCCCAAGCCCAGTCGCGCCGATGGGGTGCCCCTTCGATTCAAGGCCACCAGACGGGTTAATCGGAACACGGCCACCAATCGTAAAGTCGCCCTGCTCTGCAGCTCTACCGGCTTCACCGTATGGCGTCAACTGGAGGTTTTCTACCTGAATGATTTCACCCATCGCAGTCGCATCGTGAACCTCCGCCACATCCACATCGGCGGGTGCTATGCCTGCTTTTTCATAAGCCTCTGCGGCGGCCAATGCCGTAAGGTGGTTTTTATAGTCTTCATAGCCCCGGTTTGAGCTGGAACGGACGACGCTACTGAGCAGCTTGACCGCACGAGAAGAGTCCCCTTTAAGGCGTTTCAGTCCCTCAGCGTTACATAACACAGCAGCAGCTGAACCGTCTGAAATTGGTGCACACATTGGCAGCGTGAGCGGGTACGTTATAGGTGGAGCGACCAACACCTCGTCGATCGTATAAGCGACCTGGTATTGAGAGCGCGGGTTATGAACAGAGTGTAAGTGGTTTTTAGCCGACACAGCTGCTATCTGCCGCTGCGTCGTTCCAAACGTTTTCATGTGTTGGCGAGAAAATGCTGCATAAACATCCATGAACATGGAATATGGCCTAGGAGATTGGGATCCTTCTGGACACTCAACCCCCTCACCCATTTTCAGCAAGGTGTCACGGTTTTCTTCAATGGTCGTAACATCCCAGGCAGAATCAAAAGCCGCAAACATTTTGGATTTGTCAGGATCATTCATTTTTTCAGTGCCAACGGCAATAGCAATATCGCAAGAGCCGCTATTAATCGCCATGGCGGCTAGATGAAGTGCCGTGCTCGCGGATGCGCAGGCTCCTTCCAGATTGAATATGGGAATACCTTCAAAGCCCACTGAACGCAGAGCGATATGGCCAGGTATCATATGCTGGTCGTGCATAAACCCAATCACGCAAGAGGCAAAGTAGGCCTGCTGAACGTCTGTCAGTTCGGCCCCTGCGTCTGTCAATGCTTGCTCAATTGATTCTCGGGTAAGATCTTTATAACTGCGATCGAGATGTCGACCAAACTTGGTCATACCAATTCCGGCAATATAAATTTCGCTCATACTGTATGTGCTCCAGACTAAAAATATTTTAGCAGCTACCTTTTATGCAACTACAGACTAATTGCCCCAGGTCATCAATATTAATCACTGGCGCTATGGCGATTACATTCCAAAAATGCCCACTTTAATCAGGAAATTTGACGCCCTTTTTTCCAATACTGTTCACGAACTTTTCTCCGGAGTACTTTACCGACGACACTAGTAGGAACCTGTTCAACAACCAGAATGGTTTTAGGAGCCTTGTAGCTTCCAATCAAGCTTTTGACATGACTGATTAGCTCTGCTTCAGTTACATTCTCATCACCCCGCAACACAACCTCGGCATGAACAGCCTCTCCCCACTCTTCATGAGGAATTCCAACCACTGCGGCCATCAATACACTGGGATGACTATTGAGTGCGGATTCAACTTCATTGGCGTAAATATTAAAACCGCCGGAAATGATCATATCTTTTTTCCGGTCAACCAGATAAATGAACCCGTTATCGTCCATATAACCCAGGTCTCCGGACTTCCAGAATCCATTTTGAAACTCTTCAGCAGTCAACTCTGGCGCGTTAAGATATCCCAGACAAATGCTGCGGGAACGCACCCAGAGCTCACCGGTCTCACCTTTCGGAAGTTTGTTACCTTTCTCGTCAACAATAATACACTCAACACTCGGTGTAGGTTGACCTGCAGAACCCAACCTAACTTCATCCTCCTCGTTATGAATGATGTGCTGCTTGGTGCTCATATTTGAGGCAAAACCAAAGTGTTCGGTAGAACCGTAGCCCTGTACAAATATATTTCCAAGCTTCGCCTGGAGTTGTTTGAGTTTGCCCGAGCTCATGGGAGCTGCTCCGTACACCACAAATCTGAGGGAACTTAAGTCAGACTCAATGTCGAGCAAGCGGTAAAGAATGGTCGGCACCAAGAAAGTGAGTGTGGCCTTCTCATGTTCAATATTGGCACAGTATGCATTCAAGTCCGGACTATTCTGAGTTATCGTACATCCTCCCGAATAGAACGTTGGCAATACCAGCATACCGCTGCCGTGGCTAATAGGAGCTACATGTATGCATCGTGGCTCTGCAATCCACATATCTTTGTCGTCAAAGGCAAACGCGGTATCACGACAGCTCAGCCAGTTATCAATATTATACATTGCTGGTTTGCCTTTACCGGTAGTACCCCCGGTAAATCGAATAATGGCGCAATGCTCACGATCATCAAGCTCGACATCAGGATTATGATCGGGCGCACTATCAACCAAATCCCAAAAATAATGGACGCCATCAAGCTGTTCTTTAGGTTTATCCATTACTACGATTGAAACATTCCGTTCCTTAAGCATTTCATAGTGAGTTTTAAGAAGCTCAGTTTCTATAAACGCCACCTTGGCGCCAGCCGCTTCTATCTGCCACGTGTGCTCGTCAACAGAGTCCCGAAAGTTGGTAAAAGCACCTGTCGCACCGCCCTTGAAAATAGTGGGGGCATGAATCAAGGATAAATTGTCATTATCCAGTATGTTAACAAATCGGTCACCGATACCCAGCCCCAACGTGGCCATCATCATATTCACGATCCGATTAGACAGAAGGTGAAACTCGGCAAACGTGTACCTTCGATTACGCTCGATATTTACGATTGCTTCTTGATCGCCAAATCGATTTGCAAGTGATTCTATGTGATTACTAAAATTAATGTTCATATCTTCCACCTCTTGATAGTAGTTTTATTCTTATCTTCCTATACCTACGCTAGAATTTCGTATATCTCTGATCATCTTGACTTAAATTCTGGTCTTAACATGCTTCTATGTTTGAACATTAGTGAGCGACCCCCCATGACCTGCTCACGCTAAACGGTAGTGTAAAACGCCTCCTGGGTCTGATTCATCACATATGACCTTGCCTGTATTAACCAGGTACGTTGCATGAGCGAGGGTTTCTTCAAGCGCCAAACAACGTGCAAACCCACGCTTCTCGCCCCACCCCAAAACACAACTCAAGTCATGAACTGTGCGCCATTGCACAAGGCTACTCAGAAGCTTGTCCAAGACCTTATGGTGATGATCGATGACTTCTCGAACTCTTTTAATACCGTCGAAAAATAGATCATCGTGAGCAGGTAAAATCAGCGCGTTCGGGTTTATCCATTTCTGCATATCCGTCAAACTACTTAACCAACCACCCAGAGGATCGACCTCCTGGCTCATGTAACTTAAGCCAACGTAGGGTGTTATTTTAGATAGAACCTGATCACCGGAAATTAAAACTTCTCGGGAGCTTTTTTGTAGACATAGATGTTCTATAGAATGCCCCGACCCCGACCAAAGGTTCCAGGATTCGCCTCCTATATCCATAGTATCGCCGGAGCGTACTATGTTTACATTTTCAGGAAGAGGCCCGTAAAGAGGGTCCATGTACGCCCAGGATTTTTTCAGGGTATCTAATTCTTCTGTAGAAACATCCATGCGGCCATAAAACTTGTTAAGCTCGTCATAATCCCTACAAGAGCGGTGCTTTTGTTCCCTTTTTGCTTGTACGTATTCTTTTTCAGAAATATAAAGGGGTACATCGTAATACTCCTGCAACCAACCCGCTAAACCGATATGATCCGGATGAGAGTGAGTTACCAAAATCCCACTCAGCCTTGCTTTATCGGGCAAGTTCGGTACTAGAGCTTTCCACAATCCGCGGTTTCTAGTCGAGTCAGGCCCGGTATCAATAACGAACCAACCATCTACATCCCTAATAAGATAGATATTTATATGGTCTAGTTTTGCAGGTATCGTAATTCGCGTCCAAAGTAACCCATCAATAATCGCCACCCAATCGCCAAAATCGGGTGTATTAATGTCGTGAATTTTTTGTTTCTTCATACTTTCACCTAAACCATTCACGCCTCGCCTTCGGCTCACGTTAAGAGTGCTCGCTAACTTCCTCAAAAAAAGCCCCCCGCGAGGGGCACAAGGGCACACATACGTTGAACCGTTATTTCGACTGCAAAATAGTAGCGGCGTCGAGGCGAATGTAACGACCATTCATATAGCTATTTTCAATAAGAAATGCACAAGTAGACGCGAACTCATCTACTTCGCCCATGCGCTTGGGGGCTTCACACATGGCAATTAATGCATCTTTAACCTTGGGGTCTAGCGCGTTAACCATGGGGGTCGCAAACATTCCGGGTGCAATCGAATTAACTCGAATACCCCGCGCTCCAAACTCACGTGCCGCCGGTATATTTATTCCATTCACACCCGATTTAGAGGCGCCATAGGCGCTCTGGCCAATCTGACCTTCCCAGGCAGCACCAGAGGAGACATTAACGATGACTCCACGCTCGCCTTTTTCATCAGGTTCGTTTAATGACATTTTTTCGGCACATTTTGCCATGACGGTATAAAGGCCGATTAAATTAACATTAATTACTGCCTTGAAATTCTCTACCGAAGAAGCCTTGCCGTCTCTGTCCAGAATTTTTGCAGGCGCGACAATACCCGCGGCGTTGACATCCGCATGAATAGCCCCAAACTTGACCATGATGGCCTCAACAGCCTTATCTACGTCTGCCTCGGACGTTACGTCAGTGAGGCAAAAAAGCGCATTGTCATCGCCTAGTTCCTCAACTGCCGCGGCCCCCGCATCTTGATTCATATCAAGCAACGCAACCTTCGCGCCTTTCTGCCGAACCATGTAGCGCGCTGTTGCGAGCCCTAAACCGGATGCCCCACCACTAATAACGACAATTTTGTTTTCTAAGTTCATGATCTGTCTCTTTTATTGTGCTCTAAATGATTCGTACGGATCAGCAACCCATAAATTGAGGCTTACGCTTTTCACCAAAAGCCCTAATTCCCTCTGCCGCGTCGTAAGACCGCATATGACGACGAAACAGTACCTGCTCATGCTCCAGAGCATCGTTACGGGCTTTATCACCGGTTGCGTTCGCCACCACTTTCATTCGCTGCAGAGCTATTGGGCTTTTTTCGGCAATCAACTCCGCTAGCTTCTGTGCTTCATCTCGCAGGGAGTCGATACTAACCACGCGATTCACGAAGCCATAAGTTTTCATTTCTTCGGCGGATAGAGTGTCCCCCGTAAAAAGTAAATACTTTGCAACGTTAAGGGGCACAATTCGGGGTAATACAGCGGCACCGCCCGCCCCTGGGTAGACTCCAAAGTTGGCGTGAGCATCACCGATTTTGGCCGAATCCGCAGCAATGACGATGTCTGCGCACATTGCTGTCTCCAGCCCTCCTGCCATTGTAATACCGTTCAAAGCAGCGATAACCGGCTTAGGAAAGTCCCGCAGTACGTTCAATACCCGATCCGTCAATCGATCGATGAAATCTGCCTCTCCATCCGGTAGATGGGCTGATCCTAAAATCTCTTTAAGGTCAGCGCCTGCGCAAAACGCTCGCCCACTGCCTGTTAGAACGAGAACCTTGATCGCAGTATCATTCGCAATCTGCGGCAACAGCTCTTCAAACCCATCTAACATCTCAAGGTTAATGGCGTTCATTGCCTCGGGGCGGCTAAGGGTGATCCAAGCGACCGGTCCGATTTGTTCAAATAGTAATGGTTTGTTCTTCATTTACTTCCCTCACAACTTAAAGCTGCCCACACAGGCCCTTACCTGAAGGCTTGGATACCAGTGAGTGAGCGAGCAATTAAAAGTTTTTGAATTTCAGTAGTGCCATCAGGAATCGGCCCTATGATCGCTTCGCGGGCGAGTCTCTCTACGATGAATTCTTTAGTCACGCCATTACCGCCATGAATCTGAACCGCGTCACGACAAGCTTTGACCGCAATTTCCGTGCTGTACCATTTAGCCATGGCGCACTCTTTGTCACACCGCAAATCCTGATCAATCATCTCAGCAGCTCTCAGCGTTAGTAACCTGGCGGCGTCGATCTTGGTGGCCATGTCAGCGATTTTGTCTGCGATCAACTGATGGCCAGCGATCAACTTTCCGTGCTGGGAGCGGACTTGGCTGTATTTGACTGACTCTTCCATGGCGCGGCGGGCAAGCGAGTATCCCCACGCGGCCATATGGCAACGCGCGCGTTCAAAGGTCACCAGAGTATTTTTCAGCCCCTGACCTATTTCCCCAATCGTGTTCTCCACGGGAACACGCACATCGGCGAGAAAAATCTGAGCCGTTGACTGGCCATTCAGTGCCATTTTCGGGATACCACGAATCTCAATCCCCGGCGTATTTACATCCATGAGAATATGGGTTAATTCACCCTCGCCGGTTTTGCATGTGCAAATGAAGATATCCATATGCTCACCGTTAGAGATCCAGGTTTTCTCTCCGTTAATGACCCAGTGGTCTCCATCACGCACCGCACGCGTTTTGGCTGCAGCCACATCTGACCCTACGTCAGGCTCAGATATACCCATGCCAACGAAGATGTCGCCAGACAGCAGGCCAGGTACATACTTTTCTTTAATAGGGTCTGGGGCATTTCTTATTAACATATCTGCCCCGGAAACATTGATCAGGATAGGCAGTGCCAGATCTATTGCACTAACACCTACCTCTTCCCACAAGCGCAAGTGGGTAACCCAGTCCATGCCCAATCCGCCCCATTCTTCGGGAAAAGGCGCTTTAATAAGCCCATACTCTGTCAATGTTTTGATGAAACCCTTCATCATGTCCTTGGGAATGAAGCCTTCACCATGAGCTCGCAATTTCGGTTCAATTTCATTATCGAGAACCTTTCTCAAACCGTCGGTGGCCAATTTCAGGTCTTCTGTCATTATCATGGTCATAACGCTACATTCCTCATTCTGTATGAGTAAAACTTCGGGGCCGTCTAGGTCCCCCTGCATATGCTCAAACTATATCTAATCTTTTTTGAAGGCACCCCCCCCAAAAGCGGGGGTATAAGATTGCGCTAGTTCGACGTAGACCCTGGTGCGAGGATCGCTCCGCATTCGCACCATCGCAATGGTCCATAAGGCATTATTAGCAGCTCTACTACCACCTCGATTCAATCGGTGCCTTGTGGTTTTGCCAGATGATGCTGGCAAAGGATTTGCGCCACATAGTGATGCTAAGGCCGCTTCGTTTTTTAGACGATTAGGGTTGTCACCAGCTACAGTATAGAAGTATTGCAGCGGTTTGAGGCCCCACTCTAAATCGACTCCGTAGCTGCTGAGCATGCTTCTGGGTCAAGGCTTCCGGTTGCTTGTCATAGTTATTAAGTTCTTCTGTAAGCGCCAGGCAACACAGCGAGATCTTCTGGTAACCTACCTCGAAGACATCCTCAATACCCGGCACGAACTGGTGCAGATGGGAAAGCGAATCGACTGGACCGGCTGTGAACACCACTTCGGCCAGTTATATGCGGTGGAATCCGGTCGCCCGGGGTTGCCCATCCGACTGCATGTGGGCTTACAGCTGCTCAAACACATATTTGCACTGTCGGATCGTGATGTTCTGGATCGCTGGGTAGAGAACCCCTATTGGCAACATTTTTGCGGTGAAGTGATCTTTCAACACCGGCTCCCCATCAATGAAACCACCATGATGCGGTTCCGACATCGCATTGGTGAAGATGGGGCCCGTGAGCTGCTGAAAATGAGCGTCGCTCTGGGCCAGGATGCCGGTGTCATTGCGCCTGAAAGCCTGAAGGTTGCGGTTATCGATACCACAGTCATGCCCAAGGCGATTGCATACCCGAGTGGTGCGCGGTTGGCAGGCCGTTGCCACCGGCAACTGGTTGATCTGGCCAAGGATGAAGGCATCAAATTTCGCCAAACCTTCTGCAAGGGCTTACCCGGCATGGTCTGGCAGGTGGGGCGCTATGCCCACGCTCGGCAATTCAAGCGGATGCACAGGGTGCTGCGTCAGATGCACCGGAATCTGGCCAGGGTCTGTGAGGCTATCATTGACCAGCGCACAATAGAGCAACGATCTGAGCGCCTGAACCACAAGCTCTATCAAGCCTTGCGGTTGCTGAGCCAATATGGCGACCGCAGCGTTAAACCCCGGCTGTACAGCCTACATGAACCGGATGTGGTGTGTATCGCCACGGGCAAGGCTCGCACCCGCTATGAGTTCGGCTCCAAGGTCAGCGTGGTGACCACAGCCAAAGAGGGCTTTGTACTGCATTGCCGGGCTCTGGCTGGCAATCCCTACGATGGCCACACCGTAGACGCAGCGCTCAAGCGAGTGCTCCTGCACACCAGCAAAATGCCAGAGCATCTGCTGGCAGACCGGGGTTACCGTGGCAGCGAGAGCACCTATCTCTCGAAAATTCATATCACCGGCAAGCGGCAAGGACGCGGCAAGGACGCGGCAAGGCCCATCCTGATCAACAACACCGACGAAACAGTATCGAGCCGATCATCGGGCACCTGAAAAGCGACGGCCTGTTATCCGGAACATCCTCAGAGGGTTTGCTGGCGACAAAATACACGCCGTTCTGTGTGGTGTTGGCCTGAACCTGAGAAAGGTTCTGAAAAGGCTCGCCAAGCTTCTTTGGCCTTATGAAAATGGACGGTATTTACGCCTGATATTGACTATTTTATGGTCAATATCCGTGTTGCCGCATGAACCAACCGACACCCGTGAATTGCTGGTTATCTGAAAACAGCGCTTTTGCAGGGTCGACTATTGATAGTTTATTGGATGCTAACGGGGGTAGAACCCAAATATCTGATCAGCAGCTAAGCACATGAATTTCTGCAAACAGGCTCAAAATTGCTCTCTGGCGCGGACAACAATGATGTCCAAAATATGGAAGTATTGGACATCATTGATAATGAATCGGCACCTATTATGGCCGCAGTTTGCGCAGTGCTTTCTTGTCGTGTTTACCGTAGACCGTGAGCGGTAACGTATCGACGAAATACACGGCCTTAGGCCGCTTGTATTTCGACAGTTCGCTCCGACAATGTTCAATCACGTCGCTTTCGGCGGGCCGCACGCCGTCGGCTGCCACCACAAATGCCGTCACCGCTTCTCCCCAGTCCGCATCCTCCAGCCCGACCACTGCCACTTGGCTTATACCGGGACAGGAGTGAATAGCATCCTCCACCTCCTTGGTGTACACGTTCATGCCACCTGAGATGATCATGTCCTTCTTGCGGTCCAGCAAATACACGTAGCCGTCGGCGTCTTGGTATGCGACATCGCCGGTATGTAACCAGCCGTCGATGAGCGTTTCGGCAGTCTTATCCGGCAGGCCGTGGTAACCCGCCATGGTATAAGGCGTGCGCGCAGCGAGTTCCCCGACCTCACCCACCGGAAGCGTCCGGTTGTCGGTGTCGACAATACGCACCTCGGCCATCGCTACCGGTTGCCCACAGCTGGCCAACCGATGGGCGGTATCGTCATCCGGGCGATGATCCTGGCGGCGTAGCCGAGTGATGAAATTGGGCGCCTCAGTCTGGCCGTAGATCTGCATGAATACGGGTCCGAACAGCGCCAGACCCTGGCGCAACCGAGGTAAGGTGATCGGCGCAGCACCGTAGAGGATGCTGCGCAGAGAGGACAAGTTGTAACGCGTATCGCCGATCCAGTCGATAAGCCGATAGATCATCGTCGGCACCATGAACGTCAGCGTAACACCGTCGTTCTCGATCCGCCTTACGACGATTTCCGGAAGGAAGTTACTTTCGACGAAATGTGTCGCCCCCTTGAGCAGTCCGGCGAGCATCAGGAAGCCGGCGCTGTGGGGTAGCGGCGAGCACAGAAGTAGGCGCTCGTCGTCGAGCAACTCCATTTCGACGACGTGGGATAACACATTGAGCACCATACTCTGCTGTGTAAGCATCACACCCTTGGGCTGGCCGGTAGTGCCGCCGGTATAGGCAATGACCGCAAGATCGGCGGGGTCGCTGGCAACATCAGGCGGTGTTTTTGGTTGTCCCGAGACAAACTCTTCCCACGGCTCAAAGCCATCTGGGCAATCTGCGCCCGGTGCAATGCCGATCACAATTTCGAGTTCCGGCCAGGCATCGCGATTGCGCACAACGATATCGAAGAACGCCGGACCGACCACGAGCACCCGCGCGTTCGAGTCCGCTATAATATAGCGAATCTCTTTTTCGCCCAGCATGTCGTTAAGCGGAACCTTGACGCCTCCGCTCTGGATGATTCCCTGATCTGCCACCGCGTATTCCAGGCAATTCGACATCAGCAGAGCGACCCGCACATTCGCCGTTACGCCGACCGCAGACAGGCCATGAGCGAATCTGCAGCCTTCATCAAGCAGTTGTCGGTAACTCAGGGTGTTCTCATCGCAGTTGATTGCTATGCGCTCAGCGTACTTGTGCAAGGCATTCGTATACAACGGTTTGAGCGTCAGCAGGTTAGACGCGCCGGTCTGGGTGTTTTGGGTCATCGTCATTGGGCTCCAACGAAAGTGCCTCGTCTTTCCTGAGGCTCATGGGTTTGAGTCTTGTCGCTATGGCTGACTCACGCAGGTGTCAGTTGGCTCGGTGGTGTTCATAACCAGTCCCTCAGATCCGTTCAATGATAGTGGCATTGGCAGTACCGTGGGCCTCGCAGATGGTCTGCAGGCCAAACCGTTTACCGGAGCGTTCGAGCTCGCACAACAGATCGGTGAGCATGCGGGCCCCGGTGGATCCGAGCGGGTGCCCGATCGCGACCGAACCGCCGTTGACGTTGAGCTTGTCGTCGGGGATGCCGAACTCGCGCTGAAACATCAGGGGGACGCCGGCGAAGGCCTCGTTGACCTCGAACAGATCGATATCCTCAACGTCCAATTCTGCCACCTCGAGCGCCTTGCGGGTGGCGTCGAGCACCGCGGTGAACTGGATGATGGGGTCCGCCGCAGCAGCCGACATGGCACGAAAGCGGGCGCGCGGCGTGAGGCCATGCTGCTGCGCGTAGGCGCGATCGGCGATCAGCAGAGCCGCAGCGCCGTCGCTAACCTGGGACGCGTTCGCGGCCGTTGTACGACCGTCCTCTGCGAAGACCGTCTTCAGGCCGGCCATTTTGTCGGGGTCGGGATGCTCGCGAATGCCCTCGTCGGCGGCGATGCGGGTACCGTCGGGATCATGAGGATCGGCGGTGATCGGGACCATCTGTTCAGTAAAGGCGCCGGCCCCAGTAGCGGCAAGAGCCCGTTCGTGGCTGCGAACGCTGAAAGCGTCGAGTTCCTCACGGGTGAGCTCGAAGCGTTCGTTCATGAGCTCTGAGCTGGGCCCCTGCGCCATCAGCCGCCCGTCGTAACGTTCCAGTTCAAGCGGACCGTACTGTGGGCCCAGCGGGGCACCAGGCAGGAACGCCGCGGGCATGGACACCTGCGACATCGACTCGACCCCGCAGGCGATCACCAGGTCGTAGCTGCCCGCCATCACGCCCTGGGCAGCGAAGCTGACCGCTTGTTGGCCAGAGCCACACTGGCGGTCCACGGTCACCGCGGGCACGGACTCGGGCAAACCTGCGGAGAGCACGGCATGCCGGGCGATGTTGGAGGACTGCTGATCGTGCTGCAGTACACACCCGGCGATAACGTCGTCGATCGTGGACGGCTCCACGCCGCTGCGATCGACCAGATGGCGCAAAGTGTGGCCAAGCAGGTCCGCGGGATGCCACTGGCTCAGCATCCCCCCTCGCCTACCAACCGGGGTTCGCACGGCTTCGACAATAACGGCTTCACGAGTGATCATATGTTTCTCCGGAGATGGGGGTTTTGACGGTGGCCAGTGGTGTCGATACAGGGGCGATCATGTGGTGCGCATCCGAAGGTAGGCCGACGTGGTCAAGACGAGTACCTGCTCGGCGTGCTGGTTGGTCAACTCGCCACCGTAATCAATCCGTGCACGACCTCGACCGGGCTGGAGTTGGACGTCCTTAATAACAGTAGTTCCGGTGAGGGTGTCACCGGGGCGTACTGGCTTGCGGAACTGAAGATCACGGATCCCCGCCCCGCCGATCACGTCCCAATGCTGGAACAAACTGTCAACCATTAGACGCTGATAGATGGCCAGGGTCTGGACGCCACTGGCGATGAGGCCACCGAAGTATCCGTCGGTGACGGCGCGCTCCTCATCGACGTGAAAGAACTGCGGGTCCCATTGACGGGCGAACGCCACCAGCTCGTCCGTGCTGATCGTATAGCTGCCGAGTTCAGCACGGTCGCCGGGGCTCAAGTCCTCGCCGCACAACACGTGGGTTGGAACGTCCGGTCTCATAGTGCCCACCTCTCACCTGTGCAATGGCAATACAAAAGTACATTATCAGCCGACCTTGCCGATGCCTAAGGTGATACCTCCGTCGACAACCAGTTCAAGGCCGGTAACATATTTGGCCCGGTCGCTGGCCAGAAAGAGTGCGGCATTCGCTACGTCCCATGCCTCGCCCATGTGTCCCATTGGCACCTGGCGGTCCCGCGTGCGCATCATCTCCTCGACATCGTCACTGGAGTATGCATCAGCCAGACCAGGCACGTTAGTGACCATCGGCGTCCTCATCAGTCCCGGGAGGACAGCATTGACTCGCACGTGACTTGATGCGAACTCCGCGGCGGTCGTCCGGGTCAAGTGGTTGAGTGCTGCCTTACTCGCGTAATAGCTGGCGTAGGGAACGCCGCTCCAGCGGATGCTGGCGACCGACGATATATTGACGATGCTCCCACCGCCGGCATCCGCCATGTGCGGAATGACATGGCGCATGGTGTTAAATACACCCGTGACGTTTACGCGAAACACCCTGTCCCATTCATCGGGGTCAAGACTCGTCACTCCGCCCACAGAGGCGATGCCAACGTTGTTGTCCAGCACATCGATTCGGCCGTGCTCGTCCATGACACCCTGGACAACGCGAGCCACACTGTTCTGGTCGGTGATGTCAAGGTGGACGGAGGTGGCCAACAATCCCTCGTCACGGATCATCCTGGCGGTGTTCTCGGCCGATTCTGCGTCGATGTCGGCGCAGATCACCGTCGCTCCCTCACGGGCAAATGTGATGGCGGTGGCTCGCCCGTTTCCGATGCCGTCTGCGATGCAACCGGCGCCAACAACCAAAGCCACTTTCCCTTCGAGTTCTTTCATGTCTTTCCCTCTTAGTTGGTGCGCATCTGGCCGATCCCGAAACGCGCTCATCCGCCCTTCTTTAGCGTTTTATCTTGTGTAGTGGTCAAGTGTCGGCCAATGAAAGCATAGGATCTCCCCTTGTTTCGTGTTACGAGGACATTATCTGGGGTAGCCATGTAGATATTGCAGGAAATGCAAAGAGAATAGAGATCGTAATAAACTCCATCAAAACAAACCAGGACGCTCCCTTGAATATCTCAAGCAACGGCGTATCCCGATCAATCCCGGCGATGACATAAACGTTCAGCCCCACTGGTGGTGAAATCAGACCAATCTCGCACATTTTGATGGCGAGGATGCCGAACCAAACTGCGTCGAACCCCAGCGCCTGTACCGTGGGAAACATGATCGGGATAGTGATAACCAGCATTGAGAACGCATCCAGGAACATGCCCATTGGCACTAAAACCAACAATAGCGCTGCAACGATCAGATAGGGCGGCAGACCAGATTCCACCACCAACTCTGCCAGTTGGTTAGGTACCTGGATCAGGGTCAAGAAATAGCTGAAAATCGCCGCACCCACCACGGTGAACAGGATCATCACCGTGGTATTGATGGTCGAGCGAAAACTATCAATGATTCGACCCGTCATACCCGGCCAACAGGCCCGGCGCGCCAACAACATAAGAAGCGCAACAAAAGCCCCTACAGCGCCTGCTTCAGTCGGAGTCACAAAACCAATGTAAATCCCGCCCATAACCACCAGAAACAGCACAACCACCTGCCATGCTTTACGGGTTTCGCGTATAGCGGATCCTAAGGTGGCGCGTTGCGTCACTGCTTTGCCCGACGCCGTGCATCGGGCAATGAAATAGATCCCGATCATAAACATGGCCGCCGTCAGCAGGCCAGGCAAAAAGCCCGCAACCAGCATTTCGCCCGCTGAAGTTCCGGTCAACGCGGCATAGAAGATCAACAGGACGCTAGGCGGAATGAGAACGCCAAGAACGCCACCTGCGGCCACCGCACCAGCCGACAGGCTGCCCTCATATCCGGCTTTTTTCATTTCGGGGATCGCCACCGAGCCAACGGTCGCCGCCGTCGCTACGCTGGACCCCGATGTCGCGGCAAAGCCCGCACTGGTCAGGACCGCCGCCATGGCCAGGCCGCCGGGCAGGTGACCAACCCATCGTCTGGCGACGTCAAACAGTTTCCTCCCCACCCCAGCCTCTTGCGCAAAACTGCCCATAAGGATAAACAGCGGAATGATCGTTAGCGTGTAAACAGCAGTCGTTGAATAGGATATCGACTGGAGCCGGGACATCAGAACCTGCAGGTCTTCGACCATGATGATTCCTGCCGCCCCGGCTAAGGCCAGCGCGGCAAAAACCGGCACCCCAAATGCCATAAAAAGAAAGATCAGCGCCACGGCGATATACGGAGCAAGACTGAAGAGATCCATCATTTTTCCTTGAGTTAGGTGATGCCGGCCTTTGCGCGCGTTTGCTGTTCCGGCTCGCCGAAGAAAAAGCACTGGATGGACTGGACAGCCATCTGAATGAAGGCGAACCACAGGCCAGCCGCCAGACTTGCTTTGACCCACCAAATCGGAATCTTTACCTGACCCCAGCGAAATTCCCAGATGGAAATGGAATAGATCGCTTCGCTCGTTGACGGGATTGCGAGTAGAAGGAGGGCCAACGCACCCATCGCCCAGCCGATACCAACGACCCGGCTTCGGGTCGTATTGGGTAGCTTGTCGATCAGCACGGTCACGCGGATATGTGAATCTCCTCGCTGTGCCCAACCAGCGCCCAGAAATACCATCATCACCAGAGCGATTTCAGTGAACTCAAACACACCGGAAATCGGACGGCCGATCACCGCGCGCACGATCACATCCAGCGTAATTCCGAGCATCAAAAAAGCCAAAAATAGCATGGAGACCGCACCAAGCACGTCGGAAACGAGGTTAAGAATCCTATTGAGAATCTGCATCATCCAATTCTTCTTTTTGTGTGGTCTCCGCTATCCGTTAGGATGCCTGACTGATCTCGTAGGGGCGCCGAAGCGTACCCTTGGGGTCGTGTTTGGCAATCGCCTCGTCAATCAGCGATTGCATTTTCTCACCGTCTACACCCGCTTTCTTCGCCGGACCTTCTAGCCAGCGGTTAACCTGAGCAGGCTGCACGCGTTCTCTTGCCAGCGCTTTCTGGTCGTCCGACATAGTGCCCAAAATTGCACCTTCGGACTCTGCAATTTTGACGTAGTCCGCCAATACTTCCTCATAGATCGCAGTGGTCTTGCTATCATAAATTTCTTTCGTGATTTCGTCCGACACTTTGCGTACGTCATCAGACAGCCCGTCATAAACTCGCTTGTTCATGACTATCGGCGATGGCCCATGTGGGCCATCGCCGATATCGTAGAAATAAGGCGCAGCTTCATGCAGCTTGTAGGCAACGGCCGACACGAAGTCGAACCCACAGACCCCATCGATTATGCCGCGTTCAAGCGCCTGATAAACCTCGGGCGCAATCATGGGAATCGCCGTACCGCCAAATGCCTCGATCACGTCAGCTGAAACGCCATAGGCCCGGATTCGCTTCCCTTTGAGCTCTTCAAGGGAATCAATCGGCTCACGCATAACCATCGGCGCATAATTCCAGGTCGTCCAATAAAGAACTTTTGAATTGTGCCGTTGTTCCCACTCGGCACGCAGTGGGTCGAACTGGTCATAAACGTCACGACAAACTTTTTGCAACGCATCAGCACGATTCATTCGGAAATACCAATCCAGACCGCGCGTCACCGGCAATTCAGACTGATAATAGCCCGGAGAAATCAGAGTAATTTCGGACGTCCCCGCACGCACTGCAGAAAGATGCTCACCCACCTTATTAAGCGACCCCGACCAGTAGCGGCGGATTTTCATCTCGCCATTTGTGCGCTTTTCAAGTTCGTCCAAATACCAGCGTGCTATCCACGACGGCCCGGAGGTTTCGGACACATAACTATCGTATTTCAGAGATCTCGCCGCCCACAACAAAGATGGCTGCCCAATAGCCAAGGCACCCGCGACGGCTGCACCTGATTGTATAAATGTCCTGCGCTTCATATAGATACCTACCCTTTGACGATACTTGTGTTTGTTTAGGCTCGATTCTTCCTGCCAGCTCACACCGACGGTTTCTTTTTGGAGAGTAGCTCTGCACGTTCTCGCAGGCTAGTTTTTAGAACTTTTCCGTAACTGTTCTTGGGCAATTCTTGCAAAAAATGATACTGCTTTGGTTTCTTAAACGAAGCCATCTGGCTCTTGCACCAAGCGTCAAGCTCGACGGTGTCACATACTTCACCAGCCCCCAGAACCACGAATGCGACGACTTCCTCACCCCATTCAGCGCACGGAACCCCGATCACCGAAGCTTCGAAAACTGCGTCATGGGCCAGTAGTGTTTCTTCCACCTCGCGGGGATAAATATTGGAACCACCAGAAATAATGACGTCCTTCGAGCGATCCGTCAGGGTCAGAAACCCATCCCGATCCATCACCCCAAGATCGCCGGTACACAACCAGCCGTCCACGATCGCCTTGGCGGTTGCATCGTCATTGCGCCAATAGCCTTTCATCACCGTATCGCCCGCGACTACAACTTCGCCCACCTCGTCGGGCGCCATGTCCTGCATAGCCTTGTCCACCACCCGCACCTGTACGCAGGCCTGCGCAAATCCGACCGATGCGCGCCGAGCGCTGGCATTGGGATGTGAGGTATCAGCCACAAGATCGCGGGGCAGCACCGTGATCGTCATAGGACTTTCACCCTGACCATAGGCATGGACGAAACGCCCCCCAAACCGGCTCAGCGCTTCGTCGATATCGGCCTGATACATCGGGCCACCACCATAAATGATGGTCTTGATGCCGGATCCGTCATACCCGCTTTCGATGGCATGAGTGATCAGGCGTTTGACCATGGTAGGTGCGGCAAAGAACACCAAATTACCCAAATCCCGCGCCAGCCCGGCTATTTCCGCAGGATTGAATCCACAGGACTTTGGCACGATATGGCAGCCCCCCGCGCGAACGATTGGAAAATTGTATAGTCCTGCGCCGTGTGACATAGGTGCTGCGTAAAGTGAATTGTCCTTTAGTGATGCCGTATCTACGTCGAGCGCATAGGACATTGACATCATTATGAGATTACGGTGGGTCAACATAACGCCCTTGGGGCGGCCGGTCGTGCCGGAGGTGTAGAACAACCAAGCGACTTCGTCAGAGTCCGCATCGACCGGCGGAGTCGCTGGCGGTGCATTCTGCGAGACATTTACCAGTTCAACGTCCATAATACCCAGTTCGATGCACTCACCGTCCAACTCATCTGCATCAGAATAAACCTTGCCTGTTTCAGTTATCACCGCCTTGGCGTCAGCGTTGCTAATAATCCAAGCGGCCTCACGCGGATGCAGTTTGTAGTTAATCGGCACGGCGATAGCGCCGATCCAAAAAACTGCGTGCAAAACTTCTAAATATTCTGGACAGTTGCGCAAAAATAACGCGACCCTATCACCCCGACCTATATTCAGCGTGTTGGCCAGATAATGCCCAACAGCTGCACTACGCTGTGCAAATTCACCATAAGTTGCGTGCAGATCAGTACCGAACCTAATCGCTGGTGTAGATGGACGAGCCAACGCTGTTTGATAGAGCCAGTGTGAAATATTCATCTCGGTTCAACTCTTCTGCGCTTCTAGTATTGAGGCATAGTTGGCCACTGCCGCCCCGCCCATGTTGAAAACCAGCCCCAGATTGGCACCTGGTTTCTGTATGTCTCCGGCCTGATCCGTCAGCTGCCGATAGGCCTGCACATACATGGAGACGCCCGTAGCCCCCACTGGATGACCTTTAGCCTTGAGCCCTCCGGACAGGTTCACTGGCAGGGCACCTTCTCGATAAACTATACCCTCCTCAAGCGCACGTGCACCTTGCCCTTTTGGCGTCAACCCCATCGCCTCGTAGATCAATAGCTCAGCGATGGTGAAACAGTCATGCACTTCGGCGAAGTCGATGTTTTCCAGCGCAATGCCTGCGGAACCAATCGCCTTAGTTAATGCCTGCTCAGGTCCCTCAAAGGCCAGGAAATCACGACTCGACATCGGCAAAAAATCACTAATGTGCGTAGCTGCGCGAATACTGACTGATCTCGGGAAGCTCTTGGAGTTCTCGTTGGTTGTCAACACCAACGCAGCGGCGCCGTCGGTGATCAGCGAACAGTCTGTCAGCCGCAGCGGCTTCGCAATCTCGGGGTTGGAGCTGGAAACTGTGCTGCAATGCTCAAAGGTAAATTCCTTGTGCATCTGTGCCAATGGGTTGGCTATTGCATTTGCATGGTTCTTGACCGCGATTCGCGCCATCGCGTCCAATGGGCTAGTATAGCGCGCCTCGTATTCGCGGACTGCTACGCCAAACACTTGCGGAAAACTCAGAGCTGCCTCGTCGGGATTATTTTGGTAGCCCGCACCAGCCAGAGCTGCCGTCACCTCGGAGGTCGAGCGGCTGGTCATCTTCTCAGCTCCGACGACCAAAACGGTACGTGCCTTACCGGCCAGAATCGCGTTGATCCCAGCATGAATTGCTGCTGAGCCAGATGCGCAGGCATTTTCTGCCCGCATTCCTGGCTTAAATCGTAGCTGAGGGTAAGCTTGATGAACCAGTGAAGATGGAAATCCGTCTGAAACCAAACCCGAGTTGTAATGACCCAAGAAAATCGCGTCGATATCTGTAGGATTAATGCCGGACTCCTCGACTGCCTCACGCGTCGCAGCGACAATTAACTCTTCGAGATTCTCTTGAAGGCGACCGAATCTTGTGTGGCCACTCCCGACGATGGATATACCTGAGTTCATATTATTCCCCTTGGTGTCTCCTAACTAGAATGCCACACGAGAATTTTGATAATATTGGTCAAAACACGTAATTTACTACGTATATTTACCCGATCCTCTAGTTAAAAGAGCTCCATACTCATGATCGCATCTGTAGAGCAAAAGGTGGCAGCATTTGGGTTTCAGGAATCGCCAGTTGCACAAATCGTCGTGCGTCATCGGCGTGTTGTTGAGGTGAACAAAGCAGTGGAACGTTTGTTCGGTTACAGCCGGGACGAAGTCTTGAACCATTCAGTGCGGCGGCTTTATCCAACAATCGCAGATTTCAAACAAATAGGTGAAAAATGCGAAACCCGAATGCTTGCAACTGGCGACAATTATTACGAGGATGAACGTTTTATGCAGACTAAAGGTTGCGAGATTTTTTGGGCACGTGCAAAGGGGATGACACTCACTCCGGAAGACCCTTTCTCCTTGATGGTCTGGAGTCTTGAAAAAATCATTAATAGATCCTATCGCTCCGTAAACATAAGCTCGCGAGAGCGCGAGGTAGCACATCACCTTGTCAATGGCCTTACATCGCGCGAAATTGGAGCCACACTGTCTATTTCCCATCGTACCGTAGAGGCACATCGTGCTAGTCTGATGCATAAGTTCGGTGTGAAGAATGTTGCCGAGCTAGTTTCTGAGATCGTGCTTGCTGTCTGAAAAACGTCCGGGAAAAGGCTAGAGACAGTTACACTCCCCACAAACAGCAAGTATTCTAGATGCCATATTGCTCCAGAGAGAGTGAAGTTCCATAGAGTGCCTAATACCCCTTATTTTGACGGCGGACTCTCCGCTTTAAAGCACACATATCTTTTCATGGAAATTGCTACTTTTACGCGATTTCAGGTGGCCGTCTTATCGCTGATTTTTGGAACTGATTCTGAGACTCTTCGGCTAACCAACTGTAAGCGTCCGCCCATCACATCTTGCCAATGCTCACCGGCTTCCAGTTGTGCGGTAGCAGTTCATCAATGGCGTTGTTTTTCTGCGTCGGCAGTTTCGTCAGAACATCTTTCAGATAGGCATACGGATCGTGTCCAGCGTTTAAGACTGTAGTCCAGGGCTCTGGCCGTGCCGGAGCCATCCGGCACTTTCTGTCGGTGCGCGAGCATCCATAGGTGCAAGGCATCGGCAATGGGCCGGGCTTTTTCATTTCTGATGGATTGTCGTTTATCCGGCAGCAGCTCTTTGGCTTCTCGCTCGATCCGGTAAAGCTGGCCAATATACTCCAGGGCCTGTTCCGCTATTTGACTCTGGTTCGCCTGATGCAGGTCGTAAAACTTGCGCCGGGCATGAGCCAGACAACCGATTTCAGTAATACCGTTACCGAAGCCCGCCTTGTAGCCCGAGTAATCGTCACAGACCAGTTTGCCTTGCCAGCCTTCCAGGAAGGTTCGAGCGTGCTCTCCCGCCCAGGTTGGAGCGAAGTCGTAAACAACGGCCTTCAGATCGGAGAATGGTGTGGTGCAGTAGGCCCAGACGTAGGCTTTGTGGGTTTTCTTCTTGCCTGGAGCCAGCATGCTGACCGGTGTTTCATCGGCGTGCAGAACGCCGTGTTCCAGCAGTGCATTTCGGAGAGCATTCACCAGTGGTTGCAGCTGCACACCGCAAGCGCCTACCCACTCCGCCAGAGTGGAGCGCGGGATGGCGAGGCCAGCACAGCCGAAGATGCGCTCCTGACGGTATAGCGGTAGATGATCCGAGTACTTGGCCACCAGCACCTGAGCGAGTAATCCGGCGGTGGGAATGCCTTTATTGATGACCTGTGGAGGCGCCGGTGCCTGGATCAGGGTTTCGCACTGCTCACAGGCCCATTTGCCACGGATGTGCCGCTCTACCGTAAACTCGCCCGGCACGTAGTCCAGCTTTTCACTGACGTCTTCGCCTATGCGCTTGAGCTGGCAGCCGCAGCGGCATTGGGTGCTTTCAGGTTCGTGATGGATCAGTGTACGGGGGAGTTCGGGCGGCAACGCTACGCGTTTGGGCTGCTTTTTCGGTTTGGCCGATGTTTCATCCTCGGTAAGCTGAGCCAGTTCCGCTTCAATGGCGGCCAGGTCGCCGTCGATCAGCTCGTCCAGCAGCTTGCCCTGAACAGCGTCCAGTTGTTCGCTGCGTTGGGCGTACTTGTGGCGCTTCAGTATCGCGAGCTCATGGGTCAGCTTTTCGATGACCGCATCGCGATGCACCAGCGTTCGATCTTTCAGTTTCAGTGCCTGTTCTTTGGCGTCCAGGGACGCCATCAACTCCGTTGCCAGGGCACGGAGTTGATCGGCAGAGAGTTGGTTAAGATCGGGACGTTGTGACATACAAAATAGTATGCCAAGCCACGGACACCGTGACGATGCGCCATTCTGATGAGGGTCTGGGTGGCAAGCTTGTGGTTACAAAGCCGAGATCACACCGGCAGCACCGAGACGTTGCCACGGTAGCCCTTGAACCAGCGCGGCCAACTGTTCGTCCGTTAACAGCAGCTGCTTGCCACGCCAGGTTTCGCCCCAGTGGAACTTGCCACAATTCAACCGACGGGCACAGAGCCAGATGCCTAAGCCATCATGGATCAACACTTTCATTCGGTTGCCCCGTTTATTGGCAAACAGGTACGCACAATGAGGTTGGGCTGAACCGAACACATGGACGACACGCGCCAGCGCCGTATCTGGCCCGGCCCGCATATTCAAGGGTTCGGTGGCCAGCCAAATCTCGTCAATGCGGATCATGGCATCAGCTCGCGTAGAAACGCCGCGCATTGATGAGCTTGATCGACGGGCCACTCCACCACAACCGAGCCGCCGGCTCGTGGAATCTCGATGCGGATGGTGTGACCCTTATCAGCCGGCTTCGTCGTATGCCCGCCCGCAGCCGGCAAACGAAACGGTACAAAGGCTGGGGGTTGGCTTCCCTCTACTTGCTTCGACTCTCTGATCCAGCGCCGAAGCTGGTTGGCGTTAAGATCGTTATCCAGGGCAATACGAGAAACAGACGCACCAGGGCTATGGCACTCGGCCACCAGCCGAGCTTTAAATTCCGGAGCGTGCCAGCGACGTTTTCGGTAAGGGCGGGTTGCGCTTACGTTGTTCATAGATAGTGTCCACTAAAGAATAAGTGGACACTATCTTGAAGGCTTCGGCATCGGGCTCAAGATGGGTTAGCCGGACGGTTACCATGCAGCGACCAGATGAGTGGCCCATGTAGGACCACTCGTTTAATTTCATCCGGAAGCTGACGTGGCAGGTTCGAGGCCCCTTTTTAGCTTCGATACGACAGAGGAACCGTCTACTAGCCCCTTGTCTGCATCTTTAGTCACTGGATAAAACTCCTCAACCACCTGACTCATCTCATCTTCATCATATTCAAACAGCGCATTGCCGAACCCCTTTGCAGCCGCAGCATCCAACGCAGCCTGATCAACGCCCTCCTCCTTCATCTGCCTGGCTTTTTCCCTTGCCTCGGCCACCGCTTCTTGCAATGACATCCCGTCTTTGATCACCAAATCCACGTAGTAGATTGGCGTTCGATGGCTCTGCGTCGTGCTTTTGCCTCGCAGCTTCAATTCCAGCGGCATGTACGCCAATAGACCACCAGAGACGGCCCGGTAATAGCTCAGCCTGGCGGCAAGCGTCCGGATACTGTTGTAACCGGTCGTGCGGAAGATGAAGGTACCGAGATCATCGTCATCACCGACCTTCACGTTCAGGCGGCCATACGGCTTGCACAGACCACCTTTACCGAACTCACACAACGTTGGCCCCGGGCATGGCAACGACTGGACTCCTGATTGCGTCAGACGCTTACAGGTGTCGCCATTACCGACACACATGGGCCGCCCGTTTTTGCGGTCGAACATGGTGTACTCAACCCGCAGGTTGAGATCCGCCTCGTTGAACAACATGCGTACCGGAATGGTGCGCAACTTGCCGTTTGGCGCATTCTTTCTCAGCTCTTCGTCCATGGGATGCAGCACCCATCCATCTTTCTCCTGGATCTGCGAGGTGATGGTGAACTGGTTGTCTTTTTGTGGCAGCCGGATGCCATTCTTCTCAATCACTCGGCCAATACTGATGCGCCCCAATACGGGGGGCGTGATTGCTAAGCCTTTAATCATGATTACTCTCCTAAAAAAGGGCCACGGGGCACTCGTCACGCCCGCATGGCCAATGGGGTTTTATGCTTGAATGAGAAACCGCCGACTGCCCGGCTTGGTGAGTGGGTATTGATCCAGAAGCTCTGGCTGATCCTTCAGCAGTTGCTTCACGTTGAGCCCCACGGAATCCTTGCTCCGCTTCCAGCTCACGCTGCCACTGGGGAATGTTGCCTTTGAGGCTTCGCCCATCTGACTCTCGATTCGCTGTTTCAGCTGGGATTCAGTGGATTTGAGGCTTTCCATTTCCGAGCGGATGGCCAATAGCTCGTCGAACGCATCCGACAGTTCCTTACTTTGGCTGAAGTCCAAGGTCTCCCCTCGGTCTACCGGGTACAGGTGGCGTAAGGCACGTTCGGCAGAATCGGTACCGTCAACGGGTGGCGGCGTGTCCGTTTCCACGAAATCCCAGAACTGGCGCTCCAGCACATACAGTGCCTCGATAAGCTCGTCGTTCCGTTCAACGCGGTAGATCTTCAACTCCTGACCACACAACAGAACGCACACGTCCGCTGCCTGCTTACCGGTCACCGCCAACTGATGCTGCACCTGGCACTGGATATAGTCGGGTACACCTTCCTTCCATAAGCGTGACCCAAACTCTCCTGCCGTTTTACACTCAAGGATTTGCACTTCGTCATCGGCTGCTACGGAGTAATCGAGGTTCGCCAGCATCCAATGCTTGTCGGGATCAGAATGCTGCAGCACCGCATTCACTCGGCGCACTTTGCGGCCTGTCTGCTGGCTGTATTGCTCAGCTACGATTGGCTCCAGAACATGGCCCCAATACACCGGTGAGCTGGGATTGCCTGAATCCGGCTTTGGTAAGCTCGCATCCCGCCCGGTTTTCACCATCCACAGCTCAAGCTGGGATTGATATGGGTTCATGCCAATGGCTGCAGAGGCATCGCTACTGCCAATACCTTTTTTGCGCACCTTCAGCCATTCGTCTCGGCTGAGATCCTTAGTGGAGACCAGCCGCAAAGCTGGGCGCTGCTTTTGAATTGCTTTTGCACTCATGCCCATGATGTTTCCTCCAGACATAAAAAAGCCCCGCAAGAGCAATAGGCTCAAGCGGGGCTTTATGACGTTTTGGTTTTAGTAAGCGGTGTTAAGCCACAAGTGACATGGCCTGCTCTAGCGCCCGGTTCTTAACGGCGGCGCCGGTTCCAAACCAGGCAGAATCTACCCGGTGATCTATGGTTTTGGCTCTGCGGTGGTGGTCGATAAATTCAGTGACCGCACTCAGCATTCCATAAGCCGTGCCATCCGACGACGCCAAAGCGGCACCCATGCCCTCACCTTCATAAAGCGCGAGTGCGCGGGCCATGGATCGTTCGTTGGTTTTGCCCACGCCCTCCTTCACATCCTCCGTAAACACTTTCAGGAAGTAGTTTCGTGCTTCCGTAGTTTTGACCTTGCGCTCGCTCAGCGTTTTGAGGCGATACATAAAGTCATCCCAGGCAGACACGGATATGCCGAGCTGCTTCTTGACCTGTTCCGCATCGAAGGCTGTGTTGTGCTTCACCTTGACGGAATTGGCAGTGGAGCCTTTCAGCGCAACCGCAAGGGTGTTGTTGCAGACCACACGAATACTGGTGAACTGAGCGGTGGTTGCCATGGTGCCGTCACACGCCGTCGCCAGCAATACGTATGCATTGGTCTGGTCATTGTCCTTGAGCATGCCGGATTGGCCAGTACGGGCGAGCGCCCACAGTTTCCGGCCGCCTTTCAAAACACCAGCCGTTTCCAGCTCAAAACCGGATACCTCCGTGAGATCCCGGTAGAACTCCAGGATTTCTTCTGGCTGCACCACTTTGAAGCGGTTACCAACGACCGACAGCGGTGCACGTGTATCCGAGCGATAAAGCACCTTGGAATCCGGATAGGACAGGATTTCACCCAGAGTGCCACCGTAATTGGTGACATATCGGACTGGGCTTTCCTGGATCTGCCAGTCCAGACCGGCTTGTTTTGCCCATACTTCCAGGGGCTGATTTGTGGTCAGTTCGTTCCCCAGACCATGCCAGGGGGTTTGGCCAACGTAGGCCATTTGCTCGATGAGATGAGCCATAGTTGTTCTCCTTAGAAATTTTCTCATGAAAATTAACGTCTTTGCCGAGGGCGTGACTCTCTTCACCCGAGGGAGACCGGGCGCGCCCTTGGGCGTCAGTAATTTATCCCGCGGGAGTTCGGGTTCGCCCTTGGGCGTTAGAGCTATCCCCCTTGGGAGTTCGGGTCTTCGCCGAAGGAATAGCCGCAATCGAGGCAGTGGTAGTTGTCGAGGACACGCTCATCCAGAACATCCCCCAGAATCACGCCAGCGGATGCGCCCGTTGCTCCGCCAAGCAGCGCGCCGATGACCGCACCACCGATCCCGCCGACAGTTGCACCTACCGGACCAGCGAGGATGCCGAGGGCTGCGCCAGCTTGCGCACCAGCCGTTGCAGCCGCATAGCCGCCATAGGTCCCGGCAGACGCACCGACCACGCCAGCGGTTTTCTTTCCGTAGTTGTTCTTGCCGATCCGGACGGACAGGCAGTTGGGGCATTTTTCATTCATTGGAATTTACTCCGTGATTTAGAAGGGAAGGCGCTGTTAAGGCCCTGATTCACGGGAATAATGTAGGTTTGAAAAAATTTTGAATGAACGATTTGGCTGCTACAGCTGCTACGCGTAGCAAACGTAGCTAAGCCTATGTTCTACCGATTAAAAAAGGGCTACTTCTACTTTCCTTATATCCCGGAATATTCCGGGAATAAGTGAGCTCTCTCTGATCGCAAGCGTTAGCCTCTGCTCAGATTGATAGGAGACAGCCAATGACCGGTACACCCAAAAGAGAAATCTGCTTTATCAGATTAAGGACCCTGATGAAAAAAACTGGGCTGTCTCGTGCATCAATCTATCTAAGGCTCAAAAAGGACTCCAAGTACTTCGATCCCGATTTCCCGAGGCAGATCAAAATCGGGGGCGGAGCGGTCGCCTGGATCGGATATGAAGTGGACGATTGGATGGAGCTTCAAATTGAGAAATCGCGGAGTTAATTGATACCCATGATCGAGGAGAAACTTATGCATCAGAACGAGATTTTTTCAAGGAGGCAGGCAACGTTAGCAAGCCAGCAAACCCTATTTGAACGCTATATAGACCTTCCGTATATACCACTACTCGGCCTGTTCGGAGATGCCGTTTCAGACGCGTGTCGGAAAATAAAACCTCCCTTGCCCTTAGCGCTCGTCGTCGGCTTAACGGCGGCATCCACCGCAACACAAGCTCTATTCGACGTTGATCGGCCAATAGGGGGCAGGACAACACTCTCGCTCTATACCCTTTTGATAGCAGATTCCGGCGAAAGAAAATCAAGCCTGATCAACTATTTTTTTGGGCCAATTCGCGAGGCTGAAATCGCCGCTGAACACGAATACCGAAAACGGCTAAGTCAGTGGGAACGCGACATGAACATTTGGGAGATACACCGAAAGGAACTGCAAAAAAAACTCAGCAAAGCCATCGCGCAAGACATCGCTATTGCCGCAGCAAAGGAGAACATTGATGACTAGCTCTCAAACAACTATCAATCAGCAGCTATACGACAACCACCTACAGAAAGCACCGGCGAAGCCAAAAGAACTGCAGTATCTATACGAGGATACGAGTAGCCCTGCCCTCCTCTACGGAATGCACCACAAAACGCAGAATGTTTGTGTCTTGGCCGATGAAGGCGCGGGTACGTTAAACCGGCTAGTCACACCAGGACTATCGGCGCTCATGTCATCCTGGAGCGGCATGCCCATAAAGGTTGAGCGGCGAACTACTGAGTCGTTCTCACTGCACGGCCAACGCATGGCTTTTCTGTTATCCATCCAGCCCGGCCCGTTTCAGGAATACCGCGATCGCAAATCCGATCTAGCCAAAGCAGCTGGACTATGGGCTCGCACTCTGGTCTGTGGTCCCATATCGACAATTGGTTACAGAGAAACAGTCCCCAACGAAGATACTGGCCCAGAGCCAGATGAGTATCTGAAACGCATTCGGGATCTGATCGCACAATCGGCCAATCAAGAGGGAAATTAAGTCATGAAACCGCTACTGAAGTTCGAGGAGGCAGCCATCCCCCTCTATGTGGATGTCTACAACGAGATAGAGTTCAACACGAGACCAGGCGGCTTGTATGAAAGTGCCAAAGACCATGCTTCTAAGCTCATGGAAAATGTTGCCCGTGTAGCAGGGATACTCCACGTGATCAACAACGAACAGGGCGATATCTCCTATAACACCCTGAATAACGCCATTCACATCTGCATATTCTTCTCAAAGGAATACATCAGAGTGTTTAACAACAAACCACAGCATGTTGTCAATGCAATGGTACTTAACGATTGGCTAACAACACATTATCGTTTGAAAAACGAAAGATTGACAACCAAAAGAAAAATTCAACAGTTCGCTAACTCACAATTAAGAAAACCAAGCCAACTAAGGGATGCTCTTGAATTCCTTGAATGCAATGGAGCAATCAAGACTTCACTGGATGAGAAAAAAACGCTTTGGATAGATACCCGACCAGATCTACCGGATATATTATAAGACGCCTAACTTTACGGCCTGAATATCAAAAAATTCAGGCCCTAACACGCATCAACCTTGTAAAATAATTCTGGTACTTATTATATTAGGTAAGGATAGTTATAGAGATGTACGCAATGAAAGAAGAATATGCTAATACAACAGTAACACAGACAGTATTTGAATCAATAGATACCGTAAGGGATCTAAAAGATATTGAAAATATGGTAAAACAGATATCAGATCCATCAAGAGATAAACATCCAAAAAAAATTAACCTGACCAGGCTTTTGAGAATTAATGAAGATCAATTATCGGTAGAAGCTCCTCTTTATTATATGAACCCATATGTGGAAGTTTTTTTCTCCGCTAAGAGTGCCGTGCTATCTTCCTTTTTGCTCGAGTACGATTTGAAAAAAATATTATCAGGAAGACTTGAATCAAACTACACGTATCAGAACTTCAGACAATATGTTAAGGAACACACATCAAACCCAGAATTTAAGATGAAAATAAGGTCAAATAGAAAATCAGAAAGGAAAAGAGAGGTGAGCACTGAAAGTTACATAGACGCATTTATACAGAAACATGCAAGATTGATAGTAGTAAGGCTAGACCTCTACTTAACACTCGATACTGATAGGGTAAATTATACAAAATATTTTCTAAAAAATATTATGTATTTTTGGAGTCAGTTCAGGAGAGACATCAAGGAGTCGAAAGCAATACCAAATCCAGAGGGATTCATAGGTTCTTTTGAGTATGGGCATATTAGAGGTTTCCATTTCCACGTCATACTGATATACGATGGATCAAAAAATCAAAGAGACGTCTATATCGCCCAGGAAATTGGGGAACACTGGAAAAATAAGATAACTGGCGGTAAAGGGAGTTACAATAACTGCAACTTAAAAGCTAGCCTTGGGGGCTACGGCGATCGAAACGGTACCGGACGCATTGATCATTACGACAAAGATAAGATAAATAATTTTAAAGACGCAGCGTATTACCTGTGTAAAACTGATTTCGCTTTACAGGCGGTTCTTGACAACGAGCGAACCTATTTTCGTGGAAACATGCCAAAATTGGGTTCAGCCCGGGGCAGAAGACGAAGAATATTATCTAAATTTAAATAAAAATTTCATTTATTTAATTTCTGATAAATTCACTTATGTACTTATAGGTTGCTGATCCTGGACTCTTTTTTCCTATAGGTAGCTCAGCGGCAATCCATAATTCAAAGCTTTTATTATCGAAATTCCTAGTTTTAAAAATATAATTCATCTTTTTATTAGAACGGCCAACGACATACTCTTCCCTACTATTTCCATTATTATTTGCATGATGATTAACTTCTGCCAAGCGATTAATTGCGCTCAAGATATCGATTCGTCCATTTTTTGGATCACCTAATACTCCCCTTCTGTAAACTGACCATTCGCAAGACACAATCTTATAGGCATCTTTTAACTTCTGCTCGTTGCTAATCGACAAATACTCTGATAGCTCCCTAATCCATGAATCATCGGCACCAAAGTTAGGTTTATGTTCTAATTCTTTTTTATATTTTAAAGCAACTTTATTTAAGGCGATCAGTGAAGTACTCATCCATGGACTTGAAATTAAATCATCATACGCTTTGTACTCTGGCTCATTTCTAATATCGATCTTGTCTGCATCGCTCTTCAAAATCTGCAAATCTTCTAAATTGAGATCTATAAATATTTCCTCAAAATTATCTTCAACATAATCATTTTCAACCCCGGCCTTACGAGTAGTAAATACAAAGCACGTATCCTTCGAATAAAACATTCCGAGATATTGCATGTCTGACAAAGGATCATAATTTTTACTAAAAATATTTTTTACTGGACGGAATTCTACAATCGAACGATCAGACTCATTCACCAACACAGTTCCAGAATCCACTTCAGCAATCTCTATCGCACAATTAATGCTAACGGACTCATAATTCTCGATATCCCGAACTAATTCCCTATCTAAACGAAAAATAATTCTTCGAGCATCAACAAGACTGTAACTTTGCCTAGTTACAATTCCATTTCGTTTAAAATAAATAGCCTTAAAATAAACTTGGAGAGTATTTGGACAGTCTGCCCATACTCCGCTTTTAACCGCTATTAATTGATCAAAAAAGCTTCCTCTATGAGCGGGCCAGAAATTCTTAAGCGCCTTTACACTTACTAAACTTTCTCGAACTCTCTTGTCTTGTGTCTTTTCAGGCGAACGCATTATTCAGTTACCTTACGCTCAGGTGAAACAACTTTCGAACGTGAGAGCCAAGTAAATCCCATGCTTCCTCTTTCTCGGGGCCATAACTGTGGCGCTGGTAGACCCTCTTCACTTTATTCTCTTCTGTATGATTCAGGCATCGCTCTGCAACCTCTGGCATAACGCCCAGCGCCGTCATTAACGTCGCTCCTGTTCGCCGGAGATCATGTGGGGTCCATTTCCCTCCTGGAAGGATCAGTGCCTGGGCCTTTGAACTCCGCCCCTTATTCGGCTCCTTGCCCGCTGGCAACTGTCGATCACGAATTTGTTTGGTGATTGATTTTGGACATACAGGACCAGAGTCAGATGAATTTGGGTAACACCACCAGGAATCCTCGGTAAGAGTTTTCAGGTCTTTAAACCAGGCTATTGCGAAGCTGGATAAGGCAATCTCGTGAGGTTTGCCATTCTTGCTGTTTTCAGCGGGTATCTTCCAAGTACCTCGTTTCAAATCCACATCGACCCACGCTGCCTTAATCAATTCCCCAATTCTGCAACAAGTTGTCAGCATGATCCAGATAGCGATAGAGGTAGATGGTAACATCTGAGCATCGGGGATCTGATTGGCAAGTGCTTTAATTTCATCATCACTCAACACCCTGTCGCGCTCAACGTCTTTGCCGCCAATCTTTGACTTCCGGATACTGGCTGTGGGGTCGTACTCAATCAAATCACGATCGACTGCAAAACGAAACATCTGCCTGATAAGGCTCAGCGTCAGCTTCGCCATGCGGGTCACACCGCGATTAAGCTGCGCATCAACGACCTCTGTGACATGCCCCTTTTTGACATCTTCAACCGCAAGCTGACCGATTTTAGGGAGCACGTCCTTTTCAAAGAGCCTACGAACCTCTGCACCGCCATCTTTCCGGCTTTTAAGGTCAATATCCGCCCAATGCTCAAAAAGCTCTTTGACCGTCTTACGGGCGGCCTGGCGTGCTTTTTCTGCTTCTGCAGCCTCTCGCTCAGCCCGCAGCCTGGCCATCTCCGCCTCGTGTGTGGCCTTGCGTGCGTCCTCCTCCGCTTCCTGATACTCCCTCAAATCCCGAATGCCAGCCTGATATAAGCGGGAAAGCTCACCGGCCTTCGTTCGCGCTTCTCGCAAGGTTAAGCCGTCTTTACCGGACTGGTCGTAATTGCCTACAGGAAGGAAAACCCGCTCACCCTGAGAATTGGTATATCGGAAATAAAACAGCCTGTCCCCGCTTTTCAGAATGCGGGCCATAAAACGCCCACAGCCCCTCGGAGCATCCTCAGTCAACCAGACCGATTTCGCTGGCTTAGAGTTCATTTGCTTGTCTGTAATCGTTCCCATTACCACCCACTCAATTAAGGCCGGATTCTCGTCACCGTTTTGTCACCGTTTCTCGATCGCTTAAACTGGATGGTATTGGATTCCGTTGGAAAACACAAAACGGAAAAATCAATTAAATCAGGGGGAAAGGTTTTTATGCTAGATTGGGTTAGACCCTATTGGATGGCTATTAACCTTTATGGGGTGCAAGGGGTCGTAGGTTCAAATCCTACCGTCCCGACCAATTCCTTATAAAAGAATCAGTCACTTAGCGGTGGCTGATTTTTTTATGTCCCAAGATTGTCCCAATTTTCAGTTTTTGCCTTCCCCGCATACATCATCAATATTTGACTGACAATTTCATAAGTACTCAAAAGGGTCCGACCATACCTTTAACCAACAACGATTTAGTATTTGTTTCCCGTAGAAAAAACGGATATGAATAAGTGCCTCCACGGGCCCCGATACCGAGTAAAATTCTCAACGGTATATCTTCACCCACTGCGTACCAAATTCGGCTAGAATTTTGGGTTTGATGACAATTTTCATCGTACACACACAGCTCCCTCCTCCTCAATGAATCGGCTCGGGCTACCTTGGGCGTCTGTGTAACCATCCCATAAAGTAGCCGCAACGGTCGCAAAGCGAACCTTCGGGGTAAGTCCACTTCTTTAGCGAGCACGATGGATACAGAAAATAAGAGGGAGCTACAAAAGGGTCCACACTGGTCACTTCACCTGTTCTGGGAGCCGTTCCAAGACTATATCCATCAACAAACAGCGTAAATTGGTTATCGGTAGTCACAATGACAGTGAAGCTCTATCCGTACTGCATGATGTATTTGCGGGGAACCACTCAGATTTCGTGACACGATGCCGTGAAATCTATGAACATATTTACTCATAAGGTGCCCGATAAAGCACCATGGGGGCGAGAAGGCGACCTAGCGCAATGTGTTACGGGCAGCCCTCCCTCTGCCCGACACGAGATCATCGCATAGCCTTGAGAGCCTGAGCCCATTTATGGAGCTCATTCAGCATGGCTGTGGCGGAGTTGTCGATGAGCTCGTTGGACCGGAAGACTTTGTTGTCGTCGATTTGATTCCACGGCATCTGCACCATAACGCCCTCGACCATGGGCATCATTTTCAGGGTGGTCACCAGTTGTTTAGTGATCTGGGCCGACCGTAAACCGCCAGAAATCCCACCATAGCTTACAAAACCACACGGCTTATAGTTCCACTCTTTATAGTCGTAGTTGAGGGCATTCACGAGAGAGGGTGGCGCGAAATAGTTGTATTCGGGGATTACGAACGCGTAGGCGTCGGCCTCCGCGACGCTCTTCGACCACGCTTTAGTGTGTTCCTTTTCATATTGCTGCATGCGCGGATGCACCGGCTCATCGTAGACCGGCAACTCAAAATCGGCGAGATCCACCAGGCTGCACTCGAAGCTACCGTTGGTCTTGGCAAACTGATCGAACCAATGTGCCACAGAGGAACCGACTCGTCCCGGCCGTGTGCTGCAAATGATGGTTTGAAGTTTAAGTGTCATAGTCCTCTCCTGCAGGGCGGGACAAAAAACGGATAAGAACCCTCAGAACTCCAATCCGCGTAAATTCGCTGCCTCAAGCCATGCTCTCAATCTCACTGCCGCTGAAGATAGCTATTTCGTTCCAGCGACAGTGAATTGGACCTTTAGCCTTTGAGTTTAGCCGCAATGGTGGCGACATATTCGCCCTGGTGGCGGGCAATATCCAGCTCACGATCGTCCGGCTGCCGGGAGCCATCACCACCGGCGATGGTCGATGCGCCGTAAGGCGTGCCGCCACTCACCTGGGAGATATCAAATTGCTTGGGGTTGGTGTAGCCGATCGGCACAATAACCATGCCGTGGTGCGCCAGTGTGGTCCAGGTAGAGGTGATGGTCATTTCCTGACCGCCAGTTGTCCCGGTTGAGGTGAACACGCTCGCCACTTTGCCTGCCAGGCTTCCCTTGGCCCAAAGGCCGCCGGTCTGGTCGAAGAAGGTGCGCACTTGTCCGGACATATTGCCAAAGCGAGTTGGAGTGCCGACGATGATAGCATCATAGTCGGCCAGCTCAGCTGGCGTGGCCAACGGCGCGTCTTGGTCGACCTTTCCGCCTGCCGCCTTGAAGGCTTCGTCATCCATGGTTTCAGGGACACGTTTCACGGTGACCTCTACGCCATCGACGCTACGAGCGCCCTCAGCAACTTTGTTCGCCATGGTTTCGATATGACCATACATTGAGTAGTAGAGTACAAGAACCTTTGCCATTTTCGTTTCCTCTTTGGGTGTAGATTGATTTGAGTTTGCTTTGCCCGTCGTGCGGGCAATGAGATCGCCGAACAGCCCCATTGGAGCGTCTCCTTGAGCTAAGATCGACGCGTGCAGTCCACCTGAGTGTAGGCCGACGAGCACATAGGCGCCAACAACTGGACCTCTGCATTGAAAGCTTTCACGCAACGTCCACTAGCACAATTTCACTGTCTTCCTCGGCAGTGGCCACAAGCACCTGTTCATCGTTGACCGCGACACCATCACCTGCTTTTGCGACGACCCCGTTGATAGTGACCTGCCCGGTAGCCAGCACCAGATAAGCCTTGCGCCCGGCCGCGATGCGGTACTCTGCACTTTTGCCGGCTTCCAGCGTCGCAGCGACGATGCGGGCATCCGTACGGATGGGCAGGGCTTCCGTATCGCTCGGTAAGCCACTGGCGAGCGTGACAAAGACGCCGCTGCGTTCACCCTTCGGGAACGGCTTGGTGCCCCAGGATGGCGGCAGCCCAGTTTCGTTGGGCATGATCCAGATCTGAAAAATCTGGGTCACTTCGTCTTCCTCGTTCATCTCGCTGTGAGCGATACCGGTTCCGGCACTCATCACCTGCACATCGCCTGCCTCGGTGCGGCCGCGATTACCAAGGTTATCCTGGTGCGTGATTGCGCCTTTGCGGACATAGGTGATGATTTCCATGTCGCGGTGCGGGTGGTAGGGAAACCCCGAGCGCGGAGCGATCGTGTCATCATTCCAGACGCGGAGAGATCCCCAGTGCATGCGTTTGGGATCGTAATACTCGGCAAACGAGAAATGGTGTCGCGTGTCCAGCCAGCCATGCTTGGCGCCGCCGAGTTCCTGGTAAGGGCGAAGTTCGATCATCGCAAGTCTCCTGTTAAGCGTTGGGCCGGGGTATCGGTGTATAAGCAGTCAGGCAACCCGGCTGATAGTGTTATGGTCCGCAATTGGTTCAAGCTGATAAGGTCATTTTCGTCACAGAACAACGAACATATTCGTATGGCGGTGCCGAGATGATACAACCTCAGGGGATCAAGACGATCTTTCCTGAACCCCCGGCATTAATGTCGCGATAGGCCGCAATGCCCTCCGACAACGGCAGCGTCGTAAAATCATAGGGGACCGGTATCGACCCCTTGTCAAAATCAGCCCCTATCCGTGCGAGCACTCTCGCGCAGTCCTCCAGGCTATACAGCAGTGAGTTGACGCCAATGATTGAACCGCCGCGTCGATACAGGCCGAGGATAGGTGTGCTGACCAATCCGTCTGCCGGCGCCGCAATCACCGCGACACGTCCGAACGGAGCGACGCTATTCACGGCCGCCGGTAGCCAGAAGCCCGTTGTATCGAATATGACATTAGGCGGATTCTGCTCGAAGCTCTGTTCTGCCTGCTCAGGCAGTTGGTCTGCATGCGACAACTGAAAAGCGTGAATTCCCTCAGCTTCCAGGTCTTGCACAACCTCGGCGCGGCGGACCCCGTGAACAACTCTGGCTCCCCGGGCCGTGGCTAGCGCCTGGGCAGCCCTGGCCACCGCTCCGGCGCCAATGATCAGCAGACGGGTATCAGCCCGGACCTGGCTTCGCTCCAGAGCATCCCAGGCAGTGATATAAGGAACGCCGCAGGTGGCCGCTTGCGCAAAGGAAAGCAACTCAGGCTTGGGCGCGACGGCGTTAGCCGGCACCGCCACATATTGCGCATGACAGCCATCCCGGTTGAAACCGAAGCCCTTGCCAGCCCCACCCCAGACAGCGGTGCCCATGAGTTCTGGCGGCCCCTCCACGACGACCCCTGCAAAATCCCGTCCGGGAATGCGAGACACTGTGGTGTAGGGAAAGCGCCCAAGGACGTTCTTCACGTCACTGGGATTCAAGCCCGCCGCCCGGACCTCGATCAGAACCTCGCCAGCACCGGGTTTAGGCACTGGCAGATCGCGCAGTTGCAGCGAATCGAGTTCGCCGGCGGTCGAAAATTGTAAGGCTTGCATGATGGACCTCGGTGCCTGGGTTCAGTGTGTTCCTGAGGTGGCGGCTTAGTCAGCCCCACCCCGGTTGCTTTATCTGACTAGAAGCGCTCACGCCCGTGCGGCTGATCAAAATCCAGCGCGGGGCCCGCGGGCACGACGCCAGTTGGATTGATGGTGCCGTGGCTACGGTAGTAATGCTCCTTGATGTGCTTCAGATCGACTGTCTCAGCCACGCCCGGCCACTGGTAGAGCTCGCGGACATAGCCGGCGAGATGTGGGTAGTCATTGATCCGCCCCAGGTTGCACTTGAAGTGCCCGTGGTAAACCGCATCAAAGCGGACCAGAGTGGTAAACAGACGCCAATCCGCTTCCGTGATCTGTTCGCCGAGCAGGTAACGCTGCTGCGACAGACGCTGGTCCAGCTCATCAAGTGCCTCAAACAAGGGGAATACCGCTTGTTCATAGGCTTCCTGAGTGGTCGCGAAGCCAGCTTTGTAAACCCCATTGTTTACCCGGTCATAAACTCGGGCATTCAGGCTATCGATCTCCGTGCGCAGAGCTTGTGGATAGTAGTCACCTGCCCTGGCTCCAACGCCGTCAAAAGCGGAGTTGAACATGCGGATAATCTCGGCGGACTCATTGCTGACCGGCCGGTTCTGATGCTTATCCCAGAGCACGGGAACCGTCACGCGCCCGGTATACTCAGGCTCTGCCGTCGTGTAGATCTGATGCAGGTAACGCGCTTCTTGAACAGGATCAGCAACCACGCCCTCATCAGGCTCAAAGGTCCAGCCATGTTCTCCCATGAAAGGATTGACCACTGAGACTGAAATCATGGACTCCAACCCTTTCAATTTACGAAAGATCAGCGTCCTGTGCGCCCAGGGACAAGCCAGGGAAACATACAGATGGTAGCGTCCGGCTTCGGCCTGAAAGCCACCACGACCGGTAGGACCAGGACTGCCATCCGGTGTAAGCCAGTTGCGAAATTGCGCCTCGCTTCGAGCGAAGCGCCCCTTGTTGGATGCGGTGTCATACCAGCGGTCGACCCACTGGCCCTCAATAAGCAAGCCCATTTTAGACCTCCTGTTCTTGGTGCGATTTGAGACACCAAGGGAGAGCCTTCTCCCTTGGTGACTGTTAAGCAGGCGCGGCTTGGCGTGCTATACCGAAGCGCGGGTGTGGTTCGCGCCACCAGCCAGTTTGCGATCCAGAGAGAACTTACCCCCTCCGTTAAACGCCAGAGCCACTGAAATGGCGACCAAGGCGAGACCAAACTCATAGCCGTTGTTGCTCATGAACAATCCATTGGAGATGTGGACAGTGAATATCGCGACGAGCATCGTAATAGCCAGTACTACTGCCGCAGGCCGGGTCAGTAATCCAACCAGTAGCGCGATACCGCCAAAGAACTCTGCACTACCTGCAGCGAGGGCCATCAGATAGCCGGGCTCCAGACCGATGGAGGCCATCCACTGCCCGGTCCCTTCCAGGCCGTATCCGCCGAAACTGCCGAACAGTTTCTGTGCGCCGTGGGCGACAAAAATAACGCCGGCCGGGATGCGTAGCGCCAGACCAGCCAGGCTGTCGTCGGTTGAAAGTACACGTTGGATAAATGTGTTATTCATAGCTTTTCCTCTACAATTAGTCAGTATCGTTGATCGATGGGAGTACTATATTTGTTGGCATTCACTATGAATAGCGGAACGTTTTGATCTGTAGCATCAGAGGAATTGAACTATGATTTCACCCATAACACTGGATGCATTACGGACACTGGACGCGATAGAGCGGCGGCACAGCTTTGCTGCCGCAGCGGATGAGCTGTTCCGGGTCCCTTCGGCGGTGTCCTACACGGTAAATAAACTGGAAGAAGACCTTGGTGTAGCGCTGTTTGATCGCAGCCGGCGCAAGGCGGAACTCACTGCAACGGGGCGCCTGGTGCTGGAGCAGGGTCGACAGATCCTCAAGGCCACTGAAGAGCTGACCGCACTAGCTCGGCAAGCAGCTGATGGCTGGGAAGTTGAGCTTCGGATCTGCATCGACAGTGTTTTGACCTGCGATCCTGTTTATGACCTGATCGAAGCGTTCCAGCAGGTACAGCCCAAGACCGAAATACGGCTGAGCGAAGAAGTGCTCGGCGGCAGCTGGGATGCGCTGAATGATGATCGCTGTGATCTGGTAATCGGGGCGGAAGGTGCCCCTCCCACGCAGGGATTTGGCCTTCATCCACTGGGGGCGGTGTTGTTTGAGTTTGCCGTTGCAGCCGATCATCCGCTGGCTGAGTTACCGATGCCCCTGCCGGCCAGTGCGACCCAGGACTACCCGACGGTCATCGTGGCGGACAGTTCACGGCATTTGCCTGTCCGCTCCTCAGGCCTTCTGGACGGACGTAGTCGACTTATTGTTCCTACGATCGAGCGAAAAATAGAGGCGCAGTGCAAAGGTCTGGGCGTCGGGTACCTCCCGCGGCACCGAATTACGAGAGAGCTGGCAGCAGGGACTCTGAAACTTCTCACGCTGGATGCGCCACGACCACCCGTCGACATATCGGTGGCCTGGCATCGAGGCAACCCGGGGAAAGGGCTCAAATGGTTCGTCGACCGCCTGAAACAAATGCGGTTCGACCCTGCCAGCGGTTCTCTGACTCGACAGTAATCACCTCATCCCGCATTCCAGGCGCGTTGAGTGATCCGCGCATATGCTCCCTTACGGTTCCAATATCGAGGTCCAGTGGGTATAAATACGAGAAGAACGAAATGCGTGACTGATATAACCGATAACGCAACCGGGGACTGATCACACTAAGGTAGCCCCCGACGCGATTATGGTGGATCGATTATGAACAAGAGCAACTCAGAGAGTGCATTGGACGTGGTCATCGTGCCTCGTACACGCGAACTCGGCGACCATTTTGAGGTGCGTCGAGCTCTACCGACCACCAAGCGACGGATGGTAGGCCCGTTTGTGTTTCTCGACCAAATGGGGCCGCACCGGTTTGACCCTGGCTCCGGCCTGGATGTTCTTCCACATCCTCATATTGGCCTCGCCACGGTCACCTACCTCTTTGACGGGGAGATCCTCCACCGCGATAGCCTGGGCACCGTGCAGCCCATTCGTCCAGGCGAGGTCAACTGGATGACGGCCGGACAGGGAATCGTCCATTCAGAGAGGACCCCGCCCGGGATGCGGGAGAACGAATCTTTCCTGTTCGGGCTCCAATGCTGGGTAGCACTGCCTAGGGCTTACGAAGAGGTCTCGCCCTCTTTTGTGCATGCGAAGGCGGATGAATTGCCGATCGAAGAAGCCGAGGGCGTTACGGCCAAGGTCGTGGCTGGGACCTTTTTCGGACGGCGATCTCCGATATCGACACTCTCTGACATGTTCTACGTAGACGTCGTGTTACAACCCGGTGCCCGGCTTGTGGTCCCACCGGACTACGAAGAACAGGCCCTGTATGTGGTTCAAGGCACAGTCGACTTGGGCAGCGACGGCTCTTTTGGTGCTGGGCAACTTCTGGTGATTAAGCCCGGCAAGGACTTAGTAGTCGCCGCCCCCCATTCGGTCACCCGGCTCATGCTCCTGGGCGGCGAGCCTATGGACGGCCCTCGTGCAGTGTCATGGAATTTCGTGTCCAGCTCACAGGAACGGCTTAAACAGGCTCAGGACGACTGGCGAAACCAGCGGTTTCCCACCATTCCGGGCGAAACCGATAGGATCGAACTCCCCGACATTACTGGAAAGCCCGTCTTCTATCCCTAGCTCACTGACCGGCTCTAAGTTTTGCACACTTACCCGCCCCCGAGTGTTAATCCAGCTTCTCCCTAGCGTGGTCAGTAGCATGCTATGCAACGTAGATTACCGGGAACCACTACCATGTACAGAAACGCATTTGGCGGTACATTTAGGGTGTAACCATCCCCTAAAACCGCTGCATGCGTAATTAGAGTCTGGACTTACGCCGGTTCACTAGACACTCCTGGCCTTCATCTGGAATTACCCGGTCCAGACTACCTTCACCAGCCCATCGCGGTACGGCAAGAAGGTCCGCTTTCCAATGTTCGCTTTTGTTTAAGTGGGGACAGTTTATGGTTACCTAACCTGACCAGTTTATGGTTCCACTACCAGATCCCCAACTTCTTTTTTATCGGCAAAGGTAAACCTTCGTAAATTTCGCCCAATGGCTCTGCCGCCAACGCCCTTAATTTTTCGTTTTCCATCCGCAATTCCTTGACCAGATTGACCAAGTCGTCTTTCCGGCTCTTCCTGGTTCCGGTGGCCGTCGGGTGCTCGACGCGCTTCAATTTGGCGTTCTTGGCTTCCTCCAAATCTGCGTTTGTGGCGTCAAGGTATTGTCTAAAATGGGGCGAATAGCTCGACGTGTTCATGAGCGTTGCGCGATTCATGCCGATTGCTGCGGCGACTTCGGAGCCCTTGATTAGATAATTTTTCTTCACGAGAAAATCCGTAGGCGTGCGGTGACGCCGAATGTAGAGCGCCTTCTCTCGTTTCATATCCTGCACACACTGCCAGGCGGCGGCACTGGCGTTTCTGTCGGAAACCCAGTCTGGACGATCTTCGGGTCCTTTGTCGGCCCCTGCCGCCGCACGTTTTATTAGATACTCCATCACCATTACGCAGTCCTCAACTTGTAACTGGTTAACACGGATTCAAGCTCAGGTAGTGCCTCGTGGCGGGCGTTAAGCGTCCGGACGTGACGTGTGACATCGCGCACCATCTCTAACGAAGGCTGTTTGAAAATGTCCGGGACGGCCGGGTTGTTCAGAACCTCAACATGCGACGCAATTTGAAAAAGCATCCATTCGACATTGGTCGTCTGCATCAGATTATGGACGCACCCCAAGCACAGCTCCGGGGACGCATTGTGACGCATGGGTTCTCCCTGTTCCGCACATCTGGCCCTATACCTGGTCCGCCGCATCAGCAAACAATACCCCCAAGGATTCGCCTTAATGTTCTCAACCTCTATGTTTGCCAGTTGCTCGGCTAATTCCATCTGTTGCTCCGGGCTCTGGACGCGCGTCTGTCGGAGGAGGCGGCGCAGTAACTTATTCATTTGACCAGCATAGCCTTCGCCGTGACTTTTGATGTAGTTGTGAACAAGTGAATTAATAACGCGGATCTTCACTCGTTGGTGGCCTGCGCGGTTGTCTTTATCGCGAATGTAAGCCAGCCACATGGTGCGACTGATGTGTTTAAACTGGCTGCGGATCATCCAGCCTGCATCACCATCAAACCGCCGGTAAATCGCCTCTGCCCACATGTGGCGGAACGCATGGGGGCTTGGATAGAGTGCCTCACCCAGCATCTCGCTGTGGATAGTTTTGGATGTTTCCCCCGATTGGCACTCGACGTCACTGAGTGAGGAAAGCCAATCCCGTGTTTCGTCGGACAGGTGAGTGTCAAGCAAAGCCCGCCAGTCTGCCCGCAGGGTGCCGCCGCGGTATTGGCTTACCCAGTCTTTCTTGTCGCCAAAAGATCTCTGGAAAAAGAAAGCCAGCCGAGGCCATTCTTCACGGCTTCGGCGATGCGCCTCTCGTAAATTCCCGTCTATTGAGAGTTCGCTCCATTCGTCGGCGGAGCGCGATACCAAAAGCCGTTCCTTTTCCCGGTACTGGTCCATCGTCAGCAAATCGCCGGATGCTTCAACTTGCGCCAAATTTTGCCACGACTCCCAGTTATCGATCAGTTCAAAACCGGCATAGTGTTGGACGTAGTGCGGCCACAGGCCACTGACGGCTTTGAGCACTGTCTCTTCAGACTGGGAGGGGATTTTTCTATTGAATGTTCCATACAAACATGGGCGGTCACCGTCAGAGCCATGCATACGACCCAGGCGCTCAGCGATTGCAACAGCACTGAAAGTGACTTCCCGTAACTGTCGGACTCGTCCGGATGTCTTATAGACGTACCAATCTACCTGATAGCGATGCGGGAAGGCATACTGATCCAGCTTATCCATGTTTCGGTTGCGCTGGATGTCAGAATAGGAAAACCCGAACTCACTTGCTCTCCATCCAGTCAACGCCACCACACCGACTAAGCCAGCCGACGCGACCAGTTCAATGAATTGGCGAGGCAGACTGTAGCCGCCTTTCGTCTTTTTCCCGCCCTCGTATACCGTTCCGTCAAGGCCAAAGGATTTAAAAAATGCCACCGTGGGCACAAAAGAGCCGCTTTGGTCACAGCGTTGTTTCATGGCATCGAGAATTTGCAGGAACAAGTGCCAGAGCACCGGCCTCTGACATTCTCCCAGAAGGCACTGCGTTTCCTCGATATCCTCCCGGCGCAGCCAGTCCCAGATGATAACCCGCAGGCGGTCTACGGTCTCCGGTGAAGGCACAAGCCCGAAAGCTTCGGCAACCTGCTCTAACACGTTTTCTTTCAGAACGTGATGTTCGAAGCGTGCCTTACGATGAGCTTCCAGAAAGTAATCCACAACAGCTGTCTGCATCCGCTGCCCCAATGCTGGCCTACTTGGCCATATCTCGGTGACCGGTCGCCCCTCAAGGACCCGGGAGATATGAGCCCTAACAGATGTCTGGCTTACGCCCAGATCCGTGGCAATCGTCGCACAGGCTTGCAGTGTTTGACTGAGGGCGCAGGCAAGCGGGGCGTGCTCCTCAAAAAAATTGAGACAGTGCTCCACATAATATCTACCGTGATCCAGAGTAAGCAGGTTAAAGGACTGGCCTTTTTTCCAATCCTGATAGGTCAGGTCATTGTCCGTCAGCTCAGGAATCAGCACCTTGAACTGCCTCCTGACATGTGCCTCTGTCACATCCCGAGAAATCCAGTCGAGGCCCAGCTCCGAGGTAGCGTCTTTCAGAGCTTGAAGGGGCATGAGAAACGTCATGTCCATTTCACTGCGTACGGCTTTCAGCGGCGAGGGACGTCCCCCTCTCCAATTGTTCGTTAGCATAAACGTCAACACAGCTCGGCTGTTTTCGCGGGTGAGGCGGGGCAGGTTTCTTCGCGCCAAGGCGACCATCCACAGCCTCAGTCCTTTCAGTCTTCTTGTGTAGCTGTTGACGGTCGTCGATTCGGCGAGGGACAGCCAGATCTGTTTGGAGAGCGAGACGGGATCAATTCCCCGTTCCCGCACCCAGTCTGGATAGACCTCAGACAGTGCCAAAACAGTGTCAAAGTCGACCGTGTAACGTTTTCCCCTTTGGTTGATGAATTGCCATACGTTCTCCGTGAATTGATTACCCCGGTTACCAGGCAAAGCGCTGAGGCGTGCCTGCAATTCATTGAGATCCGGTAGGTTCCGATGCCGACGTGCTATCGTTGCGGTCATTCCACAGTCTCCAGGAGGTAATCAAACAAATTGGGCAGATGGGGCTTGAGGTCGGCATATTGTTTCTGGGCCTCAGCAGCAGAACGCATACGAGCCAGATTGCGCGTCATCCATTCAACGCGGATCAACAGCGTGCGCTCGACCCAATCGGGCCGGACTGCGAGCATTTGCGGTAGCCGAGCCTCGGCTTCGGCGATCGTATGAATAAATAGCAGCGCCTGCTCCACTGTGTCAGGAACGAGGATGATATCGTCGTTTTGGATCCGTTCGATGGACTGGTCGAGCGAATGAACTCGAATGTCCTCTGAACCGGTGGCCTCCACCACGCGAGTGCTCAACTCCAGATCGTTCACCGCTGCCGCCATTGCGGATACAGACGGTCGGTAGACAACATTCTGAAGATCGTTCAGAACCAGGCGGGTGACTCGACCTGCACGGTTGACGAAATCCTTATTGGCATCGGTCAGATAAGCATGCTTTTCGGTTGCCGAGGTGTGCGAGTGGTGGTTGATCAGGTCACTGTCACGGTAACGGTCTGATCCCGCATGAACGGCAGTGGTCTTCACGTGCGTGAGAGAAAATATGTGCTGTGGAAGGGAGCGCGCCACCGTTTCGCGGTACGCCCCGATATTACTTTCGGGTGTCTTGGCAAAAATGCCCACGGGTTCGCTGCCCTGAGTCAGCGCCAACGCGGCGTCCAGAAAGATCGAACTGGCACCGGCACGCCTTAAAGCTGCGTCAATTCGCCGCTTGACGGAAGGCAATTCCCAGATTCGCCACAAGAAAGAGATATCTCCTTGCTGCGCGAAACCTTCTCTAATGTCCGGCATCGCTTTTTCTGACATAACGTTGAATTGGAAAACAGGGCTAGAGACCGGCAAACCTGTGAAGTAGCGATATTGGGCTTTTGTCCAGCAATCGGACGCCATCAGGATCGCTGGTTGCCGAGTCGAGCTGGCGCGGCCCTTGTAGTAACAACACTCCATCGCAATCAGGCGACCGGATTGATTGAATTCGAGTGCGTAGTCCGTTGTTTTCAGTTTAAGAATATCGGTTGGCTGCACCGCTTCACAGGCAACTAACCAAGCCATCAGGCGCTCCTCAAGAGGGGAGTAAACGTGTTGATAATCCGGATGGAAAATGGTTGGAGAGCGAGCCCAGGACCGAATGCGTTGGCCGCAGACCCAGGGCCCTGAGACCAAGCTTTCAATGCAGCTCTGCGATAACAGCGTTTTGATAGACTTTCGGTCAGAGGGGCGAACCAAATCCAGCCACAGCAGTTCTGTCCATGCGTCTCGCGGCTGCCCTGCTGAGTCAAACGAACCAAAACGCCTTAATATCTTGTAGTTCCATTTACGAAACCAGTTCTTCCCGCAAGCAGGTTCTTCAAACGTTGTAATGGGGTGTTCCTGCCATTCCGACCGGACGTCTAGTAGATGAAGTAGTGTCTCGGCAATCGTCACCCGAAAGCTCAAAAACAATCTGCTTGGGCTTTCCAGTTGAAGGTATTTTTGCTCACCGAGAACAGATCGCAGCCAGGGCAGATTGAACCAGTCCGTAAGGGTATATGGCTGAACATTTTCACTTTTTGAAGGCTTTGACACCCTCAGTAGTGTCTTTAGATAGCTGAAATCCTCGTTAGTCAGGCCAGGGCTAGCCAGAGCCTTGTTCATGACTGTGGTTAAGCATTCTAAGGGGCTGCGCTTCTGGCTCTGCTGATTCATGCAATGCGCTTCGTAGGCCTTCAGGCAGTCGTAGCGATTGATGTCGGTGCTTTCGTAACCCGTTTCGTTCACCCAATCTATGAATCGTCGTATCGCGTCCGAATAAGCTCGTCGCGATCCCTCTTTAAGGCCATGAAACCAGTCTGTTTGAAATGTGGCGGCGGCCCCCTGAAAAATGGCTTCGTGGAATTTGTTTTCACGGGCCAATGCTATGATCTGAGTGGTACCAGCCTGGGTGTTGTATGTGATTCGAGTGGGCTTAATCGATGTATATGTGGGTTGTTCCGGCAGCGTTTGATCGAATGCTTTAGCCATATCGTCCACTGCATGCGCCAGCTCAGCCACTCCGTCCAACTTTTCACTCACCTCCCACCCTCAAGTTCTAACATTTGGAGTCTCATGCGGATGTACCGAGTTGTGACCGATGAGGCATGACCGTTTCGCCCGATGGTGTGCCGGAGTCGCTGGGCAACAACAATAAGCGCTGCCGATTCCGAGCGTGTTTCCCGGCCGTCAGGCCCCGTGAGTTCTTCATGAAACAGTTCAGTTGCGAAGGTATGGCGCAGATCGTGAAAGCTCAGACTGGGGTGCAAACCAGCCTCATCAGCCCTCTGTCGAAAGCGTCGGGAAGCGTGCCACTCGCTGATACCTGTACCGAGAAATCGCGGATCTGTTCTGAGAAAAAAGCTTTCATCCGCACTTCCGCTTTCGTCAATCGCCCACTGGCGTTCGGTACTAAAATACCGTCTCATATCCGAAAGCAACTCTCTGTCAAAATACACCCAACCACTCTTACTGTTTTTGGCATAGCGACCCTCCAGCCAGTAGCTAAACCGCTCGACGTGGTCGTAAGCTCGGTTGTCCAACTGTTTGAACAGAATACACAAGGCGGGCGTGCGCAGACCCCGCAACTCCGCAGTCCTAAGGCCCACCTCGAACCCCATTCTCATCATGAGTTTTTCAGCCAGCGTTTCACAATGATTCAGCAATGTGAGACGCGCGTGTCTCGGAACGTACTGGATGTAATGTTGTTTGGTGTTCCGTTCCGCCATGGCCTGCCGGGTCCGTCGATAAACGCGCAGCGCCAGGCGTGGAGAAAATTCCATGTAATGCAGGAAGTTATAATAAGCGGTGAGTGCTGATAGATGGGTCTGGAGCGATTGCGCCGATTTAAGACGGTTTGAAAGCACCTCATTGAGGTAATGATTCACGAACCGCTCACTACAGGACGAAGAGGCATGCAGTCCGGCCGTCTGATGAGTCAGCCGACATTCTTCCAGGTAGCCCAGAAACTGAGCCAAAGCGTAGACATATGCTCGTATCGTCGCATCTGATACGTCTCGTTCAACCAATTCATATAGCTTGCTAGTGCGGCCATGCAACGTTCCGTCGGATAATTCTCGGATTTCAAAAACAGCGCTGAATCGAGCTAGAAACGTAGTGAACATAAGCGGGAGAAGCGGTGGTTTACGTCTCTCATTGAGGATAAGCCAAAATGGCTCAAAACGGTGACCGTTAAACTGATAATCGACTTGTTTCTCTACGCAAACTGTCACATTGCCACCGGCACTTGAATAGTCTCTGTATGCTCTGCCGATCTGACTACAAAAGCAATGCTTTTCCTATTCGATGTTGGTCTTTCGAAAAAGAGGCTTATACGAATATGAAATATGCGATTTTCGTTGCTGAGTGAGTGAGTTTAGTTGATATACGTAGCCTTAGAAAAATAAGTCGACAACATATTTGCAACAACAAATTTCTTAGGGTTGCTGCTTGAGCAATGCTAGCCAGCCAGCAACATTTTTCTAATCTAGCGTCGCCTTACGATTGCCTATTAGCGATGAGCACTGAAGTCAAACATCAATGGCAATGACATCATAAGTTGGCCGCTCCGGTCGCAAAGCGGACATTCAGATCAAAGGCCGAAGGGCTCGCTTTGAGTTATGTTGATTTGGAAGCCAACACACCAGCTGCGCCCAAGTAGAACGACGCGACGATCTTATTGGCCCATTTGCTCCCCCGCAAATGCTTGCCCATCTTGGATGCTCCCACTATGTAGGTCGCGTATATGGAAAAAGAAATCGCCATTGCGACTGCCATCAATGCTACCGCTTGAGAGATATAAGTGCCGGAAGACGTGATGAATAGCGGGTAGATCATCAGACTCGCCAGCAGTGCTTTAGGATTTGTCAGTGAGACTGCCATTGCGCTTAGCATCATTTTGCTTACGGTCATTGTCTGAGAGGAAACGGTTACAATATTTACCCCGGACCTGAACGCCTTTATGGCGAGATACACCAGATAAGCAACCCCACACCACTTCAGCAATACCAGTGCACCTGCATAGCGTTGTATCAGTACGCCCAGTCCGGATAACACGAGTATCCCGTGGACGCAGGTTGCCAGCATAAAACCCACTGCGACTGCCAGCGACTTCCGTGCGCCATACCTAAGGGACTGTCCTACGGCAAATGCAGCGTTCGGCCCAGGCAGCGCCAGGATTGACGCGAAGGTTGTAGCGAAAGTGAATAAAAGTCCCCAATCCACTCAAAACCCTCCGCTTTTACCCCGTTGTATTGACCGTCGTGGAGCGACATTTGCGTCACGATAAATCCAGCTCATCAATCAAGCTCGCCAGTCGTCGACGCCCCTCTTTATCAAGGGTTTTGAGCGGCAGCGGTAAACACGGAGACTCAGCAATTCCCTGCAATTCCGCAGCAGCTGCGACAACCCGCAGGCTTCCTCCAGATTCGTTGAACAATTCCCATAAGGGCTGTAATCGTTTCGATAAACGTGTCGCTTCCTGCGCGTTCCCGGCCTGAGCTGCGCGGGTAATCGCAAGTGCTGCAGCGGGAAACACACCCCCGATTACTGAGTACCAGGTGTCACATCCGGCATTCAGACCAGTCGCGGCGAAGGCATCTCCGCTGACACCCAAAGTGACATTTGATGGAATGCGTGCTCGAAGCGCTTCAACCCGCGACCTTGCTTCAGTCGGGTCCTCAGGCACTCCGGGAATCTTAATTGACGCCACGTTCGGAAGAAGCGCGATTTGTCCGTGAAGCTCGTCGCTGAAAATAAACTGAGTAGTGCCGGGATTGTCGTAAACACAAAGCGGGACCGACAGTGCGTGGGTTACGGTTTCATAGAGCCCGAAAACTTCGTCTGGAAATAGTTTCTGATAGGACATTGGCGCTAGCAGCACCCCGGAGGCACCAGCTACCTCGGCATCTTCGGCCAGCGTAAGTACATCGCGCGTGCGCAGTGCACCGATACCTGCCATCACCGGGATATTTCCTGCGTGTTCGACTGCGAGCCTTACCACACGTGCACGCTCGGCCATGGTCAGATAGGCATAGTTCCCAGTCGAGCCCAGCACGCCTATTGAATCAACGTTGGCAGTAACGAGCTGTTCGATCAATCGAACAAATGCAGCCTCGTCTATACCTTGCTCACTCATCGGGGTTAAAGGAAATGCGCTGAGGCCCGAAAACATGATGAATCCTCCGAAATCATGGAACAGACGGATGTCTTACCCTTTAAAGCCAGCCTATCAGAACAGAAGCCGATTAGTGCCCAGATGCTAATTCAAATGCCGCTTGCCAGAGACTGGGCTACCAACGACTTACAGGCCTGGCTGGTGATTGAGTGTCATTCGACGAAAAATCTTTCCCATGAGGAATAATAGGCATCCCAGATTGTCATCCTGAAGGTGCACTACAAACTCAGATCGCTCTGAGTGGTTGGCATGTTTCGTCAAATCCAGAAAGCACTGGGGTCGCAAAGCGGACATTCAGATTTTTGGAATCTGCACCCCACAAATGAGGTCGTCCAGCAATAGATCCAGGCAGAACGATACCATTGAAACGACCGGCTGAAATGTTTCTAGCCGGTCGGCCTCAGTTTACGATAGCAACCGCCCGACAGACACGAAGAGCAGGATCTTCACAGGTAATTCCGGGTGGACTGGACACTCGCATAGGCAAACTCAAGAGCCGCCATGGCCGTGGCATGAACCTGTGCCGCAGGCACGGTCACACCGTTGAACTCCAAGTCCATCGTGGCGCAGGCATCTTCCAGCACAGTGACCTTGTAGCCAAAGTCTGAAGCGGCGCGGCTGGTGGCTTCGATGCACATGTGGCTCATGGCACCGATCACCACCACTTCCTCAATATCGTTGGAATCCAGCAGCTCTTTCAGGTTGGTTTTCAGGAATGAGTTGGGGTAGTTCTTCAGAATAACCGGCTCATCGCCTTTCGGTGCCACAGATTTGTGGATCTTGACGCCGTCTGAGCCAGGTGTGAACACAGGCCCATTCGGATCCGGAAACTCGTGGTGAACATGCACCAATAGGTCTTTGTTCTGACGCGCTGCGTCGATCACTTGTGCCGCCTTGGCGGCTGCCTGTTCAATATTCACCAGTGGCAGTTTGCCGGAGGCAAAATACTCATTCTGGATATCGACAACAATAACGGCTCGTTTACTCATTAGACGGTTCCTCATTTGGTCATTTATTTCAGGTGTGTTCTGGTCAGAAAGAAAGACTCTCACCATCCGCCGGGATCAAAACCTGATGGGCAATACCCTCGTTCTCTACAAACTCTGCCAGCTCCTCGCGGCTCAGGGTCATATGGTTCACCGCATCCATGTGCACGGCGACAATGTCCGCATCCGGTAAAACTCGATGTACGCGCAGGGTATCTTCTTTGCCCATGATGATCGGGTCGCCCTCAAAGCCGGTAAACTCCGCAGCGCCGGCATTCAGTACAACAACATCCGGCTGGAAGCGCTCCAGCGACTGCACCACCTCATCACGCCACACGGTATCGCCGACCACGTACGTGATTTCTCGCCCCTCGGCTTCAAAAACCACGCCCATTACTTCACCGAGCGCCTTGGCCAGCTCGGGAATGGCATAGAGGGTATCGGAGCCGTGCTGCCCGCCGGTTTTGTGGAGTGTCACGCCGCCAAACTCCGCTTGGCCATCGAGGATACGTACATCCTGGAAGCCTTGTGAACGGATCATCTCGGCATCCGCCACATTCTGCACAAACAGGGGAAGCTCTTTTGGTAACAACTTCTGGGCGGCATCGTCCCAATGGTCCAGGTGGGTATGGGTCACAATCACCGCATCGGCACCCTCGATCACGTCCTCTGCCGCCATGGGCAAGCCAACCAGAGGGTTCCGCAGCTCACTACGGTACGTGTTCGGGAAGCCCGGATAAGCGCCCTGCTCCGCCAGCATGGGGTCGATCAGAAAGGTAGTCTCTCCGTATGTGACTTTAATGGTGGCATTACGGATTTGCTGTATCTGGTGGCTGGATGCCTGAGTGCCAGATTCGGCGAAAGCAGCGCCAGCGAAAACAGTCGAAGCCAGCACCAGAGCGCCAGCGAAGGTTTTAATCAACATGGTATTCATCCTCCAACAGGGTGTTCGTTGATGGAATAAGTCTACGGAGATCTGATCACTAGCAATATTGACCTGAAAGACAATGATCGAAAGAATCGGGCCAAGCAGTTATCATCAGGTTAAATGAACCCCAGGAGTGACACCGTGGCACTACCCAGAGTCGGGCTTGTTCTTCATCCACAATTCAGCCCCTTCCACTTTTCCGTTCCTTACATGGTGTTCAGCATTGCCCTGCCTGAGGGCCCCTTGTTCGAGTTGCTGATTATCACCCCGGACGGAAAATCCCTAGAGTCCGAGCGGGCCATGACCGTGCAGCCGGATGGCGGGCTGGAACTATTGGATGCGGTTGATATTGCGTTGGTACCCGGCTGGCATGATCTGAACGAACCACCACCCCCTGAGTTGTCTGAAGCCCTTTTCCGCTGCCATGAGCGGGGCGCACATGTGGTGGGCCTTTGCTACGGCACCTATGCGCTGGCTTATGCGGGTTTGCTGGATAACAAGAGAGCCTCGACCCACTGGCTGGCAGAACAGGACTTCCTACAGCGGTTTCCGAAGGTGAACCTGGATACCAACGCCCTCTATGTAGAAGATGACCGGCTGGTTACGTCCGCAGGAACCGCCGCCGGGCTGGATTGCTGCCTGTTTCTGGTACGGGAGTATTACGGCGCGAAGACGGCCAACACCATTGCCCGTCTGATGGTGGTCCCACCCCACCGGGAAGGTGGCCAGGCCCAGTTCATCGAACAGCCGGTCGCGATTTCCACCCAGGATGCCCACATCAACCGCCTACTGGATTACTTGCGGGAACATCTGGCCGAAACCCACAGCATCGATGAGCTGGCCACCCGCACCGCCATGAGCCGGCGCACTTTCACGCGCCATTTTCAGAAGGCAACCGGCATGACGGTGATAGAGTGGTTGATCGGTGAGCGGCTGCGGCAAAGACGTGAGCTGCTGGAAAGCACATCACTTTCGGTGGAAGCCATCGCGGAAAGAATCGGCTTCCATACAGCAACGTCGTTCCGGCAGCACTTCAAGCAGCGTCACCATGTAAGCCCTCGGGTTTGGCGCAAAACGTTTGGTGAGAATGCCTGACAGTCCCAGTGTTCGGGAATGCCACTGCGGTAATGACGTTAACCCAGTCTGCCAAACTCAAGAGGCATGATCCCTGATCCGTTAAGCATCTCGCGGTTGCAGGCGCTTGAAATCAAGTTCTGCTACTACCAGCGCGATCAAGATCAACCCCCCGCCAGCCATGGTCCGAAGACTGAGAGGCTCCCCGAGCATGATCATGCCGGCGAGGGCTGCGAAAACAGGCTCGCAAAGATAGGTTAATGCTACTTTCTCTTCTTCAAGATACCTTTGCGCGGAGCTTTGTATGCCATACATGTAAGCAGTACCAAGCAGGCCCGCAAACATAACCCCCTCCCAAAAGTGCGTATCTGAAGGCATCCATACTGCTTGCTTATCGAACAGTGCCGCGAGACCACTGCCGAGACTGCATACCGTCATCGCAATTGTCACTGTCAGCATTGCGTCACATCGATGTGAGAAATACCCTACAGTCATTACATAGCAAGCAAAGAACACTGCACAGGCCATCGTCCATAGATCGCCAACATTCAGGTGTAAACCGTATTGCGCGACTATCAAATAAAGCCCGAAAAGTGCAATTGAGCAGGAAATCCATATGCGGTTTTGCACTGGCTTTCGGAATAAGCCCCACTTAAATAGCGGAATCAGAAGAACATCCAGGCCGGTGATAAATGCGGTGTTGGTGACACTGGTGTGTTGTAGCCCAATAGTCTGAAACACGTTCCCCAAGAGCAACGGAAGTCCAATCAACGCGCCGGCGACAATGGTTTTCCGGTTCAGGCGGTTGAATCTTTTCGCGAACAGTACTGAGAGGACTATTGCTGCCAGGGCAAATTTATAGGTCAGGAAGACATAAGGTGAGCCGTCTGCCACACCGACTTTGACGAAAGAGAACGACACTCCCCAGAAGGCCGTTCCGAGTATGAGTAACAGGAGGAATACGTGAGGCTTTTGCATGTTTCTAACCATTTGTTGGGATTACAAATTGGTTAGAGTATGCGGAGCCCGCAAAAAGGCCCGGTGTCGCTCCCAATTTCTTCTCTAACGTTAGAGCGGACCAGTACAGATGCCTTAAGCTGGCACAAGTATACACTTCCCCATGCAGGGTGTGATAGCCAGGCGCTTTCGCTGCATCAACCCAGCGCAACCTTCAGCCCGATGCCTGTCAGCAGACAGCCAAAGAGGTTGTTCTGGACTCTGTGGTATCGGGCGTTGCCGCTGGTAGCTGCCGAGAGTGCCCGCCCCAGAACTGCGTAGGTAAAATCAAAGACCAGTCCGGTCAACACCAGAATCAGTGCCAGTATGGCGAACTGTCCGGCAATGCCTGAGAGGTCCGGGTGGATGAACTGCGGAAGCAGTACAGAGCAGAAGATCAGGGATTTGGGGTTGAGCAGGTTGGTTGCCAGCCCTCTTTGGAAATCAGCCAGATATCCCACGGATGGCAGAGTACCTGCCGCTGACTGGGGTTGATCAGGGAGAGAATGACCTGTCCGGAAGAATTGCCAACCCAGGTAGAGCAGATAGGCCGCGCCCAGTAATCGTACCGTGTGGTAGGTCCAGGGATGAGTCGCAAACAGAGTTGCAAGCCCCACCGCCGCCAGCAGGACATGGCAGCCCCGGGCAATGGCAAGGCCCACAGCGACGGCCATGGCGTTTCTGGGGCCACTGCTCACGGAGGTGCCGAGCACCAGGAACATGTCCGGTCCTGGCGTAAGGTAAATCGCAACGAGCGCAGTCAGGAACAGTAGAAGGTCAGCCACGGGTCATGTCTCTTGCCGGTATTAAAGCCTTGATTATACCGTCCGTTGTTTAGCGCATGGTTGCGTTATCAGCCACAAAAGAATATAAAATTGGTGCTATTCGCTAATTTTATTCTTATATGGAGATTCTAATGCCAACCCATAAGTTAGACCGATTTGATCGAAAGCTTCTGGAGGCACTGCAGACGGATGGCCGCGCGCCCAACACGGATCTGGCCGAGGGGATAGACCTGTCCCCGTCGCCTTGCTCACGCAGGGTGCGGCTGCTTGAAGAATCCGGAGTGATCAAGGGCTACAGCGCCATCCTGGATCAGGAAAAAGTGGGTTTGGGGCTAACCGTATTCGTTGGCATCAAAGTGGAGCGTCATCAGGAAAAGGAAGCCGAGGCTTTTTGCGAGGCGGTGAGTGTTATGCCGGAAGTGGTGATGGCTCACCTGGTGTCCGGGGAGTCGGATTTCCTGTTGCAGGTTGTGGTGCCCGATCTTCGCGCCTACAAGGAGTTTTTGAGCAATACGCTGCTCAAGTTACCTGGGGTTCGGGACATTCGAAGCAACTTTGCGATCCAGACCGTCAAACCCCAATCGCCACTTCCGCTGATTCATTTGCCGGGGTAAACCGGCCACCAGACATCGATTATCTTCAGATACGGAATACCCGTGATCACTACCGGAGGGAAAAACAGCGGCCCGGTTCTGTTCCACGGCACACTCAGTTTTTCAAAAAATAGCGAAAGCTTCCCCCAGTTCGGTCACGCCCACGGTGCCGGCCACCTGTTGATTGACAAAAAACCAGAAACAGCTTCGCGTGCCAACATAAGGGCCATCAGAATAATTAAGCCTCCTCCGATACGGTTTACTATTCTCACACTGTCTGCGTTGGAAAAAAGGCGGGAGCTTAAGCTGTGAGCAACGACAACCCACACGCTATCGATCGCAATACCCAATAGGATAGGTATCATCGAGTACATGATCAGGACGTTCGTGGGGCTCGCAAGATTGCCGCTGAGGAAGCTTGGAACTATGGTTCCGAACATGATCAATGCCTTGGGGTTGGTGATACCCACTATCACTCCCGCAGTGAGCGGTGACGTTCTCTTTGCTGGCCGGTCAGTTGCAGCCGGACTCGCCGCTTTTGAGGCTACAAGATACCCTATGCCGATAAGCAGCAAGGCGACCGCACCCAGCATTCGGATAGCAGGCAAAGCAAAATCGGATTTCAATATAAGAGGGCCAAGTCCAAAAGAAAGAAGTATCGCAATGCTTAACATGCCAATTGCATTACCGATCACGCCACGCAATGCATGACTTCTGCCCTTCATAATAACTTGCCCGATAAAAAGCATGATGCTTGGGCCAGGTACAGCAATGAGTATCGAGCTGGTAATAATTAGCCCCACCAGCCCACTGACGGATACCCCAATATCTTGCATGTAAATATTACCTTCGATATGCGTGTTGCGGGCATTAATACCATATTCTCAGCGACTTATTGATAATATTTCTTATACATTCTGGCCCGTGGCCATCAGGCTTGAGCTTATGAATAAAGACACCGCGCACATTCATCGTGATCTGGGCAGTAAATACTGTCTGCCCATCCTCATCGATCATTGAAACCGGTACCACTTTTTCACCGGCTGCTTCCCAATCAATACCGTCTCCGTCTGCAATCGCACGCAGGTCTGTTTTGGCCTTGGCCAGATAATTCACCGTCATCACCTGCGGAATCTACTGAAAGGTACTTTGGCTTCCGCGTACCCCGGCTTCAGATCGGTAAGTGTTGGCTCGATGGTGCTGAAGTACTGGGCCTGCTGGCACACCATGTTTGAAAAGCTTTCTCCCCCAGAGGCGTTGAATGCTAATGCTGCACGTGAAGAGGCGCTACGAATGTTCGCTTTTGTTTAAAAACAGAGCGGCAGCCACGACTGGTGTGTTAAGTCACCATAACGTGGCCGAGCAGGCCAAAATATGGTGTCAAGAACACGCGCTACACCGATCATTCCTGCACCGTAGGGAAGCCCCCAATATAAGCCCACTGATGATCCAATCTTCGGAAAATCAATGCTCCGTTTCCCAGGCCGACTGACTCATGCACCCGTCCGAACAAGAAAACGCAGCACTGGCCAAAATGGCACCAGGAAAGCGCCCAATAAAATTGACCTAGGTTCCGGATTCCTCGAAAAATCGACAAGATCGACAACCATCAGAATAACTCCGGCAGCCAGTATCAAATTCATCGGTAATCCATATTGATTCAGCCAGCCCCAAAAAAATGTTGTGACAAACATCATCAACAGCGCACCAAGCATTCTGTTCAGTGTCTCGTCGTCAAGAAATTCTTTCATAGTTCCACCCCTGCAAACTCTTACCATTTGCTGTCAGCTTACGATAAAACGTCAAAGCAGCAACCCCAGCTTTTTTGCTTGCAGCTCCAAAGTTTCCATGTACGCTGATTTCAAATTCCGGCCAGCTGACGGTGCCGAAAAACATCAGCAGCGCGTCATGGAAACCTCCATCCAGGGGCGCGCACCCAATTCAATCGTTGGCAAGTAGAGGTAAATTTATGAACCAAATTTATGTGAGTGCACAGCGGATTGTTGAGCTAGCTGAACAGTACGAGCAGTTCTATGAGGTAGAGCTGGCGATAACGATTCGCACAGACGGTGGTCGAAAATCTGAGTTAATCAGGCTGCAGTCAGAAACACCTGCAATGATCGATGCGAAACTCAAAGAACCCAAGCCCTCCGATCACGTCGAGTTTTGACCAAAAATGATGCTTTCTGATGTTGTCGCAATAAGCAGCGAGACAGAACCGCTGACTCGGTTGGCAGAACGCATCCTGTTGGAGCGTTTTCCTAACCGCATCCACCATCACGCAGCAATACTACCGAACCAGCATTTGAGCCATCGAATGATGTACGTCCCGGTGAGCTCGTTCCAACAAGCAGCAGAATTCTCCCACCAGGGCGGGTTACTAATATGGCTAGGAGCGTCCACAGGTCGTCCTGCGCCGGGACTGAATCCTGTTGTGGCAATTAGTGGCGTTAATTCAGTTTCCGCATGTGAGCGCGCAATGCAAGTCGCAGGAAATCACCTGTTAACGGCCGACCAGTTGGACTCGTTATTTGTGGCGTTTCTGCCGGGATTCAAGCATCGACATTTGAATTAGCCTAGTCTGCAGCTACACGCGGCACTTCGGCATCACCCTCTAACCCTGGATTCTTATTCAGCTGCACGAACGCGACCAGAAATACATTTGGGCAGCTAAAGATCCTGAATTGCGGGTAAAACTTCACAATCAACGGCCTTTTGGTCAAAACTTCAAATTGAGCTGGCTCGATATAATTTTCCACTGTTCTTTTATTAGCTTGTGCTCTTCAGTCGCAATAACAGCATTTCTGAGGACGTTTAACGGATACCACTTCCCATTTTTTTCCTGATAAAAAACGCGCTCATAAATATTGCCCGTATGCGATTTCCTCCAGGGTTCAAAGTGCATCGAAAGCAGTGTAAAAGCATAATTCAGGCTATCCACTTCTTGATCTGCAACGCCCTCAGGCAATATGAGAGTGCTAATGCTAAGGCCTTGGGGCTCCATCCCCTCCAGCTCCAACCAAACACCACCCTCGGCAGGTTTCCCCAATGCCAGTTCACGCTTGGACGCACTGCCGACAACAATTTCAACGAAGCGTGTTTGGGGGCCAATACCGTACCTTGAAAACCTCTTGTCTGAAGAAATCTTATATATATCAACGACTTTTAGATGAGTTAACAAGTCATTCTTGATCTGCCTTTCATCCTTTACGGTCATTGCGACAACGAGCTTTGTTCCCGAGTCCATGATTTTATATGAGGATTTTTGCCCCAGACGCTCTAAAAAATCGCGGTCAGCAACACTGGACTTTGCCACCACTATCTCAGCATATGCGCCGTCTGATATGGGAATCCCACCACCATATAAAAACTCCCACTGCCCATCGACTCTCTTCGCGGGTATTCTGATCCGATCCTCGGAATACTTACTCATATACAATCTGATCCTATAGCGAGTGCTTGATAAACGTCGCTTCAAACGCTTTACAAGACCGGTATTGCTGCAATCGGTTGGTGAACGCAAATGCGTCGTTCATCTCGTACTGCTGAAAAATATCTAACCCGCGGTCCAAAGAAATCTTCCAGCCAGTATCAGTAATAATATGCCGGGCATGAATGGTTCCTGTTTCATCAAACTCCCAAGTAAATTTGATTCCTACCGCGCTGGCAGATTGCTGGATTTTCTCAAAGCTCTCATCCTGCAGCTCTCCCTTGAACTCGTCACGAGTGGTAATAAGATGAACCGCTGGCTCGTCTTCGTCCGCCTTACCTTTTACGATCATCTCCAAAAATTCCATAAAATTACGAATCTGATAGAACAAACGGATATAGGGATCGGTAACGGTAATCTGGCCGGCGCCTTTTAAGTACGGCCCCAGGAGTGACGCGTAGGAAACACCCTTCTGATTCTCCTGGAAGGTAACGTGCTTCTCTTCTAGTACGGGCTCTTGCGTTTTTCCTGCAGACGCTGAGGTGCTGGTATTGTCATCCGTTACTGCACCATCAGTTCCGCCAACGCCATCATCCCCACTGATCGTTTTGTGATAGTAGGCCGGGTACTCTTCTTCTTCCAACGTAGAGACTTGATGGTCCGCCCCAGCAGCATCTTTGTACGAAAAGTTAACTGCAGCATAGGTTGAGTCCACGCGCATCAATTGATCTTTTACGCGCTTGCGGCCTTCCATGGAGAATCGGAGAATTTCCTCAACCTCGGCTTCAGTTTCTCCGCCATGCGGGAAGATAATTTTCATCAGGCCGGAAAAGGTCTTATTAACGCCATCCCGGTCACGGGTCGAAATACCTGAAGAAAGCGTGAAACGATCCTGGTAACGATCAGAAAAATCATAGCTACGCAGTGAGCGAAGCACCTCCGCAAGGTAATCCACAACAAAACCGAAACCAGTTGAGAACATATCGTTACGGAGGTTGTCCATTTCCCAGCCAGGCAAGAAGCAGTGAAGGCGGTCCAGGATGGCTTGGCCGTCGCTATTTCTATAGGTTTCAGGCAAATCCATGAACAAATGCTCGTGTTTGAGCATGTACGGGACATTGTGAGAGGTGTTACCAATGAAGACCATGGACGCCTCTGCACCCTGCGGGCCGGTACCGCGGTTGAAAGACTTGTTTGCCATGTAATTTTTTAGCGTATCGATGAGTTTTATATCCGGCTTCTTGCCACTGCCGGCAAACTCATCCATCGCAACCACATCCCAATAACCAACCAGCCCAATTTTGCCCGTGGTGTTATTGATGAACAGTTTTGGGAGGGTAGCTTCACCCCCGGAAACCAGAGTTCCATGAGGTGAAAACTCAGAGTACACGTGAGATTTACCCGTTCCTTTTGGCCCCAACTCAATCAAGTTGTAGTTTCGTTCGCAGAAAGGAATAAGGCGTACCAATTGAATCAGCTTGCTACGGCGACCAAACGCTTCGGGGTTCAGCCCGATACTCTGCATCAGCACATCAATCCACTCACTGGTAGTGAATTGCCTGCGCTCTTCCAGGTAAGCATCGTAATCAAGACTCGACAGCTGGATCGGTTTTAAGGATAGGAGAACCCAGGGTGTAGATTGGCCATCCTCGCTGAAATCGTACTCAATATCACAGATGCACCAGACACCACCCACCAAAAGCTTCGGATGCTTCTTGATGGTGCCTGAATCAACCAGTACCTTTTTGATGCCAAGGTTTTCGAATTCGGCTTCGTAAACATCCCGGGTGTCGTTCAGTGACACAGTCACCTTATCGATAACCTTGTAGCGACCCTTCTCTTTGATATTGGAGCGAATCAGGCCAGCCTCATTGCGATGCACATAGTGCTTAGCCAGAATTTCCTTAACGGTACTTATCCCGGTTTCAATCGTTGCCTCATCATCAGTGGCACAATATTGCCCCAACAAGTATTCCAACACGTACGAGGGAACAATGGCGTTGCCTTTCACCGCCTTCACCAAATCTTTGCGCACAACTACGCCGGGGAAATGTTGGTTAATTTTGGCATCCAGTGAGCTCACAATATTTCCTCTAATATTTCATTGTTTACAGCGGCAGGCCAACAAGCCAGCCAAGCACCGAGAAGGGGCTCAACGGATTAACCACCTCATCCATAAGAGTCTCGCCTACCGCTTGCTCCAGAGCCGCATTCTCAATGCCAGAATCCATCACCATATCGCTATCAAAACTACCCGCAATCTCAGAGGTAACCACAAAACCCACCTCCGGGTACTCGTCAATCGAAGAATTTATGTAGCTGACACTGTCTGTGGCTTTGAGTTGCAATTCCACGGCCACATCACCATCCTCAAAAATGGCGATATCGGTTACTGGGTGATTCGTTGCCTCAAAAATCTGAGCTTCCACGCCTTGTGTGGCCAGCAGGTCGACATACTCCTGCTCGAACAGAATTCCTTTGATATGGCTGGTATGGCCGGCGGCAGACTCTGCTTCGATCGTCGAAAAGTAATCAAGAATCTCGGTGTTCGATGCTGTTTCAAACTCAAGGTAACCACGACGGACAGCATCAAACACTTCTAACTCTGTGATCATTACTCAAGCGCTCCATGCTTCGCCAAAAGCGATTCAATTTCTGTGTATCGAAATGAACTCGCGAGTTTGCGAGCGCGAAAACCCTTTGAGTTTTTTAAATTAAGGTCAGCACCAGCAGCAACTAGCACTTTTACAGTCTCCAAATGACCACTTCCGGCCGCCGCGATTAGAGGTGCGTAATGACTGTTCACTTGGTGGTTGATTGCAGCTCCTTTTTCGATCAGAAGCTCGCAGAGCTCGGAGTTTCCATATCGCGCCGCCTGTAATAATGGTGACCAATCATCTTGGTTGGGAGCATTTACCGCCGCACCATGATTCACCAAAAGACGAGCTACGCTATAGTGATGGCAATTCAGAGCAACAGAGAGCGCGGGATGGCCCTTTCCTGTTCTGCAGTTAGCATCTGCACCATGCTCCAATAGCAGCTCCACAATGGCCAGGTCACCCCGCCGAATGGCCAAAATCAACAACGAATCCCCACTGCCATCCACAATATTCACATGGGTGCCGTCATCAACCAGCTTTCTTACTAGATCGAGGTAACCGTGTTCATAAGCTGAGAGCAGCGCAGCTTCGCTGTATTTCCGACCGAAGTGCGCACCCTGCTCGCTAAGGAGATTTACAATGTCTGTCCGGTTTTTAAAGAAGGCACCCGTAAGTGCGTTCCAACCATCGTTGTTACAAATATGGATATCCGCGCCGTTATCAATCAAAAAATCTACGATCTTTCGGTAGCCCTTAATGGCAGCCCAAATCAAGGGCGTCCAACCTCGACCGTTGCGGATGTTTACCTCAGCCCCACAATCAATCATATTCTGGGCAAGGTCGTAGTACTCGTACTCCAACGCCAGCAACATGGCGCTGTTGGATTCTTCACAACGAAAATTGGGATTAGCGCCTTTTTCCAATAACGCAGAAGCGATATCCAAATACCCTAACCGTATGCTCTGGCGTAGTGGCTCACTGTGATTAGCATTCGCATTGAATCGCCCGTCACTCAACAGTACCCAAGCGATTTTTTTGAAGCCTGAGTCCAAGGCGAGCCTAAACCCAGCATCACTCATTTCCTCCGGGCTAACAGCCCCATCTTCAAAGCTTGCCAGTATTGACTCAACCTTGGCCAGGTCGCCCACCTCAATGGCAGCGCACAACTCACTCATCTATACGCCCCCTCAAAAATCAAAATCGCTGGTAAAGGACCGCCGCATCGTATATCTGAGCGACTTGTATTCCTTGTAATGGGACGTACCAGCATGCTGCTCCTCAAGCCGTAAGAACACTTCCTGACCATTCGCTTCATCCGCCTTGCGAGACAGCAAAAAGCGCACCTGCAGCTCACGTTCACGGGGGTTCTCTGAGGTCAAATCAAACACCAGCTCGTGGCTGTCGGAAATCAGCTCGCCGGCCTCGGTGTAGATGCCAGCACGCAGCAAGCGCGGTTGAATTTTTTCCGTTACCGGCCCGGACTGATACAAGGTGACCGCTAGTTGGCCGGAAGTAATCACCGAGCTGGCTCCGCGCAGGATATCCACCTCAACAGCGCTGACATCGCTCTGGCGCTTCTTGTTCACCTTTAACACCGGTATCACCACTTCCTGTAACGAAGCACCGCCATGCACAAAGCGACTGCCAGAACCCTTCAAGCGCAACCGGTTGATGGATTTTGGGACCTGCACTTCCATATCCCCATCCAGACCAAGCTGCTCAGACGAGAAGTGGTGGAACGCGGGAGACGGCGCCAAGCCCTTGCCCAATACGAAACGCCGGTCGCGGTAAAGAACATTTTCACCGTTGACGGGCACACTGAGGAAATCGCTCTCGTCCAGCTCCCGGTTCTGGTAAATAAAGCCATGATCGGCGGTTACCAAAAGGTTATTGGCATTGGCTGCCGTCAGCTTTTTGATCAGGCGAATCAGGTCGTCCAGGGTCTGTTCCGCCGCCTCGAAGGCTTGCCCTTCTGAGTGCATTTTATCGCCGGTGTGGTCGATGCGATTGTGATAGATGTACAGCACATCATTGCCTTTCAACACTTCCCGGCTATCGTCACGGTTAAGCTGCATAAACTCTTCAGCTCTGATCGCCTGGCCACGCCCTTCCAGAGCTGCCTGCAAAATCTTGGTACGATTGGTAGTGCCTTGGGAGCTTTGGTCATCCACCAGCGTTGTGCCGGTATCGTTATCCGCAATCGCCAGGGTCTTATTGGGCAACAGAGCGGCCATACCGAGCTGGGTATAACTGGGCAACATGGAGAGCGCAGGCTTAAGCTCCGCGCTGTAACGGTCTTCCTGGCGGATAAGGCTCAGCAACTCGTCACCGATCTCGTAACGCATGGCGTCGGAAATAATCACACACACCCGTTTGTCCTTAAGCAGGAACGGGCGCACCCAATGCTCAAAAAAGGTGTTTTGCTGAACGACCGGATACGCTTCCCAGCGGGCACTCGAATCCACATGTATCTGGAATGCGTCCCCAAGCTTCAACAAATAACTGTTGGAGTACAGGTTCTCTACCTGCTCACTCAACACACCCATCAATGATGGCTGGCCAGACACTCGCACATGGTAGGTAAACTTGCGGTAGAGCTGGTCGAGCTGAAACCAGGCGCGGCTGTATCGCTGCACGCCATCGGCCAAGCTATCCATGGTGAGGTTGGCCTCGCCCAGCATCTGAATGAAACGGGCGCCAAACTCGATGGCCTCATAAAGATGCCTAAATTCATCGTACCAGTGGCCCTGGCGACGCTGGCGCACCCAGAGGGCCACATCACCACTCGTTACCGTGCGCCCAACCACAGCTCGCACCAAGTCACTGATAATTTTCTGGTCGATCAGGCGGAAATAATCCAATTCAATCAGATTCCGGAAATCCCGCTTGCCCAAATCCTGCTCAATGCCAAGCACATCGGCACACTCGGCGGATAAGGCCTCAAACCCTGACTCGAACTGACGGCTGTCCTTCCAGCGCTTGAGGAACACCAAAGCATCGCCGGTCATTTTGAACTCGCCATCGGTACTCATGGCGTAGCAGGATTTAAATAATGCGATAACGAAATCCCGCAGGCTTGGCTCAGTGGATTCGTAGCCATAAAATCTCGTGAGCTGCTCCCAGAGAAAAGCATCCAAACCGCAGCGTTCAATCAGCCGCATACCCTCAACTTTGTCGTCGGCCAACTGCTGAAGCAAGGTCTCCACTACCGAGTCCATACGAGGTTCGCTACCCGCACACACCGCCAGCATTTTCAGCCGCAACTGTCCGGCGGTATCATCGGATTTTAGACACTTCTTTAGGGCGTCTTTGCGCTTCTCCGCCTGGAAGAATTCCGCATGAGCCTGAGCAATCTCGGCAAACTCCAGGCCCAACTCCAACTCAGACAGCCAGATAGCCACCTGGTCGGTACGAAACTCACCGTGGGCCAGCTGCACATCCAGCAACCAATTATCCAGTTCCGGTGGCTGTGGACCTTCTTTGTACAGCAGGAACTTCTGCGTCGGCGCATCGCGCAGGACGCGGTATTTCAGCCCGTACTCATTATTGGCGATTTCCAACTTCTCAACATCCGGAAGTGAAACTGCCTCAAAATCACTGCGCAGCTCCTGCTTGGTGTCGTACCAGAACACGATGCGGTGGCGCTCGAATAACTTATTCAAGGCCTGGGTAATACGATCGCTCATCAGCTCAATCCGGTTATTTTCTTCAAGGCATGGCCAAATTTCGGGTAATTCACTTTCACGCCGTCATCCAAATCGATTTCCACCTGTTTGGTAGCCAACGGGTAAAGCACATCACGTTCGTAGTCATCCAGTTCAACAATGATCTTGCTAATTTTTTCAATATCTTTCAGTGCTTTTGTCTTTTCCCCCGAGGATGCGTTAGCGCTGATGCTGACTGCTTCCAAGTGATCCCGACGGGACGTCAGTTTGGTGCGGAACTCCCGCAGGTAATCGTTGAGCACCACGCCGACTGTATCGGGGCGATAACGGTGCATGTAGATCAGCGCATTGAATGAGCCCTTAGGTGAAGAGAATAGCCAGTAAATGGGCCGTTTTTTGTAGCGCCGCACATGGTCGTTGTAGAAGTCCTTGAGGAAATATTTGCGGATATCCTTACCCAGCGCCTGTTCAACGAAACGGAGATTTTCATCGTAGTGCTTATCGCCGAAAGTGATTCGGAGAAACTCGCGAAAGCGTTCGGAAATGTCGTCGCTGAACCAGTCACCGTCGAGCATAGGGATCACATTGTCCTCATCAGCAGAGAAACTCGGCTCCGGGATCTGCTTCAGGTAATCTTCAATGGTTGCACCTTGGTTGGCGAGGATCAGTCCCGGCTTGTCCAGCGCGTAACGACCAAACATGCACCCCACAGCGTAAGAGACCAAATGGCGCATAGTGTCCGCCAACAGCATTGATTCGAGTTCCCCCTCGCTTTTATTGCCACCATACTGGTAATGGGGATTACAAGTGAGGGTAATCTCATCAAGGGGCACTTCAGGTGTAAGCTCATCCTGCAGGCTGTAGGCACCGATGAAGGTGCGGTTATTTTCTTCTTCCAGTCGGTGCACCTCCTGCGCCAACTCTCTCCAGTAGGTGCGGAGTTTCTCGTAGCTAGTTTTGAGCGTTGTCTGGCGAAAATCAGCATGCAGCAACGGAGGGCCTATGAAATCCGGACTGATTTCATAAGAGTTCCAATCCAGTTTTGATTTTTTGATCAACCCTGGAACAACAATAGCCAAATCCTTTTGAAGTTCATCAGGGAAAAAAGCAGGTAGCTTTGATAAATCACCCGGCTGGTAATTGAGAGTCGGAGATATTAAAGGAAACACTTTTAACATTACGTTTGAATTAATCAGCCCCATTATAGATTCTTCGGAAACGCCATTTTTAACAAATAAAGAGGAGCCGGCGTTATCAAACAAAGAGTTTTGGCTAATTCTGGCCGATGTCTTTTCAGAAGCAAGAGCATTCCACGTTATGCCCTGGTTAAATATAAATTCAAGATTGTAGTTATGCGACCTTATTTTTCCGGTTTCGTCATCCTTGAAGCTCTGAATAGCATTGCCATCATTTTCCCAATTCACACAATATTCGTTATTTCCAAACCACTTCCTGTACTCCCCGCCCTTTTGATATGGAAACCATCGCTTTTCGCTTTGTTTTGCCTCAAGCCTACTATCAGCTGAAAAATGAATTCGAGACAAGCTTATCTCGTACCAAAACCTTAGAAAGGTGTTATTGTCAGCTGTCCCCCTCTGTCAGCCTAGTTGTCCAGTTGGCGATTTCGCCTTAATTTAATCAGTTTGGGGCGGCATGGGAGCATTCATGCCACGTTATTCCGAAGAACGTAAGGCCGCAGTCCTGAAAAAGCTATTGCCTCCGCAGAATCGAAGTGTGGTGTCGGTAGCGGCAGAGGAAGGCATCTCCGATGTGACTCTGTATAGTTGGCTGAAACAGTGTCGACAACAAGGAATGCCCGTGCCAGGTAACCGAAATACTGGGGAAGACTGGTCCCCCGAAGCCAGATTGGCCGTTGTAGTGGAAACGGCCTCCATGTCTGAAGCTGAGCTCAGTGCCTATTGCCGTAAGAAAGGCCTGTATCCAGAGCAAGTGCAGCGCTGGAAGGACGCTTGTCTTAAGGGTGCTGGCATGCAAGAAGGACTGGAGAAAACGGCTCAGAAGCAGCAAAGAGACTCGCGCAAAACGATCAAGAAGCTGAAGGCGGAAGTTCGCCGTAAAGACAAAGTCTTAGCTGAGACGACGTCGCTTCTGGTGCTGTCAAAAAAGCTCGAAGCCTTGTACGGCGAAGATCCGGACAGCGACGAGGACATCTGACGCCGCTGGACGAACGTGCAAGGCTCTTGGAGCTGTTTGATGACGCTGTTGCCGGCGGCGCTGCCCGATACAAGGTCGCAGAGTTAATAGATATCAGCGAGCGCACACTGAAGCGTTGGCGAGGTGCTAACGGTATGGTTGTAGAAGATCTGCGTCCGGAGGCAGAGCCGATTGAACAGCCACATACACTCACACAGGCTGAGGAGATGGCCATTCTGAGCGCGTGCAATCAACCTCAGTACCGGAGTTTACCGCCCTCCCAGATCGTGCCGTCGCTGGCTGACAAAGGTGTTTATCTGGCCTCGGAATCCTCGTTCTACCGGGTGCTGAAGAAACATCAGCAGCAGAACCACCGAGGCCGCATGAAGCCGCCTCGCAAGGTGCCAGAGCCGACCAGTTTTACGGCAACCGGCCCGGATCAGGTGTGGACCTGGGACATCAGTTACTGTCCGTCAGCCGTGCGCGGTCAGCACTGGTATCTGTACCTGATTATGGACATCTATAGCCGTAAGATCATTGCCTGGGAAATCCATGAAGCGGAATCCGGGGAACTGGCCAAAAAGCTGGTTGAGCGCGCTCTGTTGCGGGAAGGCTGTTGGCACAATCCACCGGTGTTGCACTCTGATAACGGAGCGCCGATGACGTCTTATACGCTCAGGGCTCGACTGGCCGATCTGGGCATGCTTATGTCGCACAGCCGGCCGAGAGTCAGCAACGACAATCCTTACTCGGAATCGTTGTTCCGGACCGTCAAATACTGCCCGGAATGGCCCTCAAAAGGCTTTAAATCGCTCACGTCGGTGCGTGAATGGATGCTGGCGTTCGAGTACGCCTACAACGAAAGACATCTGCACAGTGGCATCAACTTCGTGACACCGGCAGATCGGCATCGGGGTCTTGATATCCAGCGCTTGGCACATCGAAAACGGGTTTATGAAAGCGCAAAGCGCCGGAATCCACAGCGCTGGTCTGGCAACACCCGAAACTGGGAAGTCACCGGGCCGGTATCGCTCAACCCTGGCAAATTGCAGGAAGTTGAGCTTAATAAATTAGCGGCTTAAGTGCAGCTATATGGACAACTGGGTTGAAAATCGCCGCTGTGGCCATTCCTAGCCGCGTATCAGCAAAGTTTGCGAGGGTTCCACGGAGAAATAAATCACCAATAGCCTTAGAGGCCGAATATGCAATTGGGCTACCAGGAATCTTCTTGAAGTCCTCTGTAGAGGCACGAAAAAAATAGTTATCTACATTTTTCCCGACGTTACTAACTTGCTCGTTACTCATAATCGCCCTCCGAATCCTGATCTTGAGCTGTCACATTAGCCTGTTGCCAGTCATCCGCAATCGCTTTCCAGTCCACTTTGCGTTCGACCGCCTTACCGTCCGTGTCCTGACCCGACCACACGGCCCAGAAATCAGGATCATCCGATTTGGGTCGATGATGCTCAGGCAGCGCATTCATCTGCACCAGGACCGGGAGCTCCGACGCCCAACCGAGTAGGATGGCGTGCCGGGACGGCAGCGAAGGCAAGTCGCGCAGCAAGCCTCGTAGATTATCGGGCACCAGCTTATGCACTAGCTCCTGATCCCGGTCGTTGCTGATGCGGTGCATCAAGAAACTATTGCACTGGGAAAGCACAGTAGGAGAAAGCTCACTTGGGCGCTGCGAGGATAGCACCAAACCGAGTCCGAACTTTCGCCCTTCACGAGCGATCTTTTCAAACACCTGGCAGCAGATGGCTGCTGAGTTTTGGTTTTCGGCATCGTCCTTGTAGCGCTTGATGAAGGTGTGCGCCTCTTCCATCACCAGCACAGTGGGCAAGGTCTTGCCGTGGTTTAGCTTGCGGTAACGCTGCTGGGCCTCAAGCGTCATACGGGCGATGACCGCCGTGATAATGTGTACTACTTCTGTGGGCACCAGCGAGAGGTCGATGACAGTAATGGAGCCGTTGGAGGCTTGATTGTCGCCGATGTAATCAGATAACCATTCATCCAGGGTGATGCCTTCCGAACTTGAAATGATCGGACGCATTGTACTATCGGACAAAATAGCGCGAACTCTTGAAACGAGAAAATCAACAAATTGGCTCGCACCCTCTTGCTCTGCCAGAATTTCAAGATGATCTGGGAGTTGATAGCCTTCAAAAGAAAGTGGAACGTCTTCATTCGGACCATCTTCGTAAACAATGCCACCCACAGTATCAGCAGAAACCTGAAGGGCTGTGATGATTGTTTTTACGCTTGTCTCAGTGAAAGCTCGATAATACTCAATCGTCTTCCCGTCTTTGACAAAACAGTTATGTGCAGATTCTAATGCATCTTTAATGTTGATCAGCACATCTTCCAGCTTGTTGTCGCTGTGCTCAGTGATCTTTACCTCAATGTCAGAAGCCATCGCTTTCAGACGAAAACCAAACTTTGATTCATCAGTTTGGATATCCCCAGTACGAAGATCTCGCCGTAAGGAAATTAGTTTTGACGAGAGGTAGCGGCGCAATGCGAGCTTTTTCTCCTCTTGCGTGTTGGTTTGTACCGCTCTCCCTGCTTTCACTTCACGCAATGCTCTTCTGAGTAGAGGGCGCTGCATTTTTCCACTCGCCTGTGTAAACGCGCTCCACTCCTCACTATTCCAAAACCACAACGGCACTTGCAATTGTTCGACGCCTTCACCGGGCTCGACCGCAAACACACGAACTTTACTCATGTCCCGGAACGTATCGGCATATTCCCCATTGGGATCAAGCACTATAAAGCGGGCGTTGGGGTCACTTCCGTCACCACGGGCTTTCTTTACCGCATCCATCGACCAGCGGATCAAGCCCGCGACTGAGCAGGATTTACCACTGCCGGTATTACCGAGTACTGCTAAATGGCGACCAAACAACCGATCCGGATCAATGCTCACTTCGGCATTCGCAGCCAGCGGGCTGGTGCCGATCTTTACATGGCGGTTATCCCCTGATTCCACGATGGCACGCAGCTGATTTTGAGTGGGTAGCAGTACAGAATCGCCCACAGTCGGATAGCTCTCGACGCCGCGCCGGAAACGATAGGCCTCCTTCCCGCTTGCCTCGCTGTCGTCATAAAACAGACAGCCCAGAGGATTCAGGCTCATCTTGCGTAGTGGATAGGGCAAGTCCACCAGGCCAAAATCCTGCATGCCTCTGCGTTTGGGGTACTGTGAGCGCTCGATGGTGATCCACTCTACCTGGGCGACCAAATGGCCCTCGTCACTAGGTATCAGCACATACCCGTTGATGCGTGGAAACGGGCGAGGTGTACCGGTATTGAGCGCTACGCCGTCCGGGGCCTCGATCTCCAATAGTACTTTGATTTCATCGGGCGAGACGAAGTCGATTGTGCCAATGCGCAGAGAGTCAGCATAAGCCAGAGGAGACAGACTCATAGCAGGCCCTCTCCTTCTGTAGGCTGATCCTTTTCAGGCGGATGTTGATCGCCTGGCTGTTTAGTCCCCCACCGTTGCTTTAGCAACTCGCTCATGCGGAAGGTCGTCTTGTCGATGGCGGCCTTGGGCAAGTAGTTTTCAGTCAATGTGCTCAGGTCGGCCAGCTCGGGACCGATCAACAAGCTGATTTGCGAAGGCCTGCCCATCTCCTCATAGGTTTGCATAATGCGACCAAGTGGATCGTCATACGAAATCACGACCAAATGGGTGGAGGGGATAGTGAGCATATCGCGGATCACGCGGTTAATATGCTCGTCGCCAAAGCTGTAACCGTAAGTCACCAGAGTGCTGTTCGGGCGGCAAACGGCCGCCGCCAGATCGCGAAACAGTTCCACGTAGGGGTAGTCAGCAGTTTCCCGGTCTTTTGCGGCGTTGGGGTAAATCATCAACCGATTAGCCGTGGTTTCACCTAGGCCGGGTGCCTTCAAGTACGGCTCAACGCTGTCTGCTCCGAACGGAAGGCCAAAGCGACGAATATCTTTTCCGGTCTGCATCCAGTCAACTGAGCCATGCAGCTTGGTGAACCGCGTTACGCCTTCCAAGTAGCGCGGCTCACCGCGAATACCAGGAGGATTGTAGTGCATGTCCAGATCTAGCCGCGAAGAACGGAAGATTGGCATGAGATTACCCAGAAAACGATCCAGCAGGTGCAGGCCGGCTAGCTCTGCTCCGGCTTCGATCAGCCGGTCATAGTTGGTGGTAAAGATGTTCAGACGATCGCGCACTCCGGTGCGGCTGGCAAAGCTCATCAGAAAGGTGACCAGAGTGGTGAACGCCTGCTCGCGCCTAACTTCGTCCGACGAAGCAATCGACGTCTCATTTTTCAGTATCGATTCGGTAAAGTCCTCAAGCGTCGTCTTAATACGCTCTTCCAACGCTTTGCTTTTGTCCGACCCGACGATTTGCATTCCACGCAGTAGCTCATTCGCAATGCGTAGATCATCCTCAATATTGGCCTCCGCGCGCCCTGCCTTGGGTGCTTCCCTATCTGCTGCTGCAAATATTTTCTCTCCTAAATCGCCAAAGTCATATCCGGACCGGTCCATTCCGCCTGCACCAGAACCCGTAGCGATACGGTGTACTGCATGGGTTATTCCAGAACCGGCCAACAGCGAGAGGTGCTCGGACTGAAACAGAGAGGTTAGCCAGGGTTCGATGCGGTTGCGCAGCTCCTTGCGGCCAAAGTCCTCCGAGCCTAAATCTGAACCTTCCGCACCTGCCTGCAGCTTGAACTTGTCCCCGTCGGCTACGAACTGAATTGGCGCATGGTCGTCTCGAACCTTAAGGATGTTGAGAGGTTCTTTTTTCTCACTCATTGTGCGCTGCCTCCGGATAATCGCTGTTTCATCATCGCAATGATGTTCTCAACTCTGCCCAGCAGATCGTCGTAGGTCATGATGTCGACCATGTTGGCGTATTTGCGGCGGATAACTTCAAAATCAAAGCGCTGTTCGCCGGTGAAGTCGTTGTTTCGACCCAGCAAAATCAACGCCTTGGGGTTTGTGATTTTTAAGTCAATGACCGCAGGGAGCTCGTGTTTGCGTTTCTTGTATATTTCCTGCTCTCCGGTGCGCCCCCATTTACTGAGGTGGAACAGGTACTTCTCGGCCTGCATGACGGTTCCGGCCAGTTCGGTTCGCGGCGTGTGATTGTCGCGGTACTTGTGGCGAGACAGCAGCGCATTTGAAAAAGGCTTCTTGACCTCAATGATATCGACGCTTCCATTGGCATCGACCAGCATCAGATCTATGAAGCGATTAGTTGTCTTATCAGGCTTCGAGTAAAAATCCTTGATATGGACGTTTTCTAACACCGCAATGTACTTGGGGAAAATGAAAAGCAGCAGGCCAAGGATTTTTCTCTGCCAGTCTTTTTCCGTGTATTCCTCCGCGGCCTGCAGCATTGCCATCAGCTCGGCGTGAATATATTCGAACTTTGTCAGCTCGAACGTCTCCAGACGATTTTCGCGCGATGAGGCGGGAAGCTTCGGCTTTTTTTCTAGGTATTTGTTGAGCTGGCGCTCTGCATCCGATAGCGTTCCAAAATAGTCCTTCAGCACCCGAGCGATACGTGACCGGGCGTAATGGGTCAGCTCGGTGCTCGTCGGGAAGGTTTTCAATAGTTGGTCAAAATCGGCCAGTGGAATCGCCATCTCATTTTTGCCGCCGACGATAATGGATTCGTCGATCAGCTCGTCGATTCTGCGGAAAATGGATATATCCCGATAGGCGACAAAGGTTCGTGGTTCCAGCTTCATCGCTCTGTCCAGCAGCAAATCGTACTTTAGCCCAAGAATGTCTTTATTAATCTTGTAATAGTCACCCTCGGAAACACCCAGCAAGAATACACGTTCGCCGTCATCGCCATCAGGGGGCGGCACCTCTGTCGAGGCGAGGTCGGCGCTTGTAAAGGTGAAAGTCCGGCGCAGAGTGACGCTGCCATCCTGTCGGAGTTTATCATCTAGCCAGCTTGCATCATTGGATCGGTCAGGCTGGTAAGTCAGCAGCAAACGAGCTTGTTCTTTGAAAATCCTGATCACCGCCTTCCTCCTCTTTCCGCGCTAACTTCACCGACGACGATGTTGCTACCCGGTAGGAACTTCATGACCAGGTCGGTGAAGGCGGCGAAATTCTTGAGGCGGTGGCTATGGTTCATGCTGACCTGACCTACTCTCTGCAACGGCCTTGGCCATCATGCTCATCTTCTCCGCTTCCGAATTGCCATCCACCAATCGCAGATAAGCACCTCGATAGTGCGGTTTATGCGAGTTTTCGAGCACAAATGCTGTCGTTGAGACTACCTCACCACCGATGCTGTCAAAGGCTCGCGACCCTAGATGAGCCATTGACAGGATAGTGTGCTGGTTGAGAATGCGACCGCGCAAAGCTTCGAAGGAAGACAGGAACATCCAGCTCTGCATGGTGATCATGGCAACTGCCCCACCCTTCACCGCCAGGTTTAAATTGCGCTCCATAAACATTGCAAACAGGTCGGACTTGCTCTTGGGATAGTTCTCTTTGGCCCAGACGCCAAGTCGCCCGTTCATGCCCTTGCCACCCATGTAGGGCGGATTGGCAATGACCACGGCGTAGCGCGGACTCAAAACTTCGGTCATGCGCAGCACTTTCAGCACTTTGCTGTGCGTGTCGGCCAAGAACAGGTTGCTACCCAAGTCCTTAGCTTCCAACTCGGTCAGTACATCAGCCACGCTAATGAGCTTGGGCTCAATGAGGGAACCGAAGTTGTCCGCTTCCTCAAACTGCTGCAAGGTTTCACGCAAGCCCTGAGTGAACAGGTCGCGGCCCACCGCGCTCATGTACTCGTCCAGCTCTCCCGAGCTGAAGCTAACGTTCTCCAGCACGAAGATGTTGGGTTCGATGTCTTTACTGAAGAAACGCCGCTGACGAGCCCGGGCCTTCATCGTCAGCGAGAACGCGGCTAGCTCACCGGCGCGCTCATCCAACTCGATACCAACGAGGTTATGAGTAAGAATTTTTTCGGGGATTTCTGCAGGCTCGTATCCTTCCTCTTCATAAACTGCGTAAAGTAGATCAAAGGCGTAGGTCAGCATGTGGCCGGAGCCACACGCCGGGTCGCAAACCTTGATCTCTTCCGGGCTGTTAATTTTTAAAAAATCTGTTTCAGCCTGCTCTGGCGGAATATAATATTCCATCTGATCAATCAGCCCAGACTTTGGCCGGTTAAGCATCCACAAACGGCCGAGAGAATTCTCCACTAGGTAGCGCACAATCCAGTGCGGTGTAAAAAGCTGGGTGGCTGCGGGGATATCGGCCGGTGTAATTTTTTGGTTCTTTTTCAGTCCTTCAAAGACCTGATCTTTCTTCTCAGAGATGTAAAACTGATAAAGCCAGCCGATCACCTCGACATCTTCGCAGGCGTCTGGCGTCATCGCCTCGCGAGTGTGGGCAAGAATAGAGCTGCCCGAAAGTAGGTCATCCGGCATCAATAGTTCGGTGTAGTCGTCGATGCGTTCAAATAGAAATGGCATAGCGCTGTGCCAGTGATTACAAGCAGCCACTACCAGCAGGCGATAGACCTCACCTTGTGGGTCTTGGCTGGGCGTTTTGCCATCCAGCAAAGCAAAAATTCGCCGCCGGGTCGCTTCCGCTACCATTTCTTCATCAATTTGCCCCATCTTGGCGTCGGCCAGAATTTCAGGCTGAAACTGCCCATCTGCGGGTGAAACAATGCCAAGGCGGTTGTAGCGGTTCACGTCCATAAAGCGCAGAGCGCAGAATCGGTTGAACCAGATATAAGCCACCTGCTCGATGACTTGCGCCTTGCCCTGCTCGGCTACCGCATCTTCCAGTGTTTTAATAACCTGTGGGCGCTCCCGCCGGGCTGGGTTTTCTTCCGCCAGCACCAATTTAAGTTTGGCGGTGACCTGCTCGATCAGGCTGCGACGAGCAAACTGGGCGAACTTTTTGAGTTTTGCGGTTTCCATTAATGCGTACCTTGGTGCTGACTCACTATTATAGAAGGGCTTATTTGCGCTGGCGCATAAAAGAGCGCATATATATACGCCGAGCGCATAAATTAACGCGCGCGCTCGTAAATAGCTCCTTTGCGTTCACCAACCTGCTTAATTAGGTCTTTTTTCCGTAACTTTGCTAAAAGCTTGTATGCCTGGTCTGGGCTGATATGGCAAAGTTCAATCACATCCGCTCGCTTTATGCTGCCGTGGGTGTCGATAAAGTTCAGCACCATTTGTTCTTGCTGAATGGGATCAAAACCCGCCTGCCGAACATAAGCCGCTTTTTGGCCAGCGCCCTGATATACCTTTGCGCTCAGCGTATAGGTGCGACCCTTGCCGGTGCTGTGGGCTTCCACCATGCCGGCTTCTACAAGCTTCTCCAACGTGCCCCGAACCACAGTTTCTGGCTTCTGCACAGACTTGGCCAAATCCGTTGTTCTTAATCGCCGCTCGTTACGCAGCCGGGAAAGAATTATCAAGCTGTCGATGGGCATGGCTGCACCGGTTTGTTCCTCACGTTGCACAATCATGCGCAGAAATTCCGCGTCTGCATCTGCTGCACTCATGCGCACGGCGACGGTATAGGCGGATGACATAGAATAGTCTGGAGCGGTACGTCCATAGCGGAGCATGCCTTCAAAGATCCTGTCTATGCCCCGGCCAGTACGTTCGGCCAGGCCGATGCGTTTGATGATGTCCGCCAGCAGGGGGTTGCGAGAGCGGGGATCGGCTACCAGCAGGTTGTCCAAATTGACGCCTTCCACAAAGCCGCCGGGGTTGCTGATGCTCAGGCCATCGTCATCTAGTCGAACGTGCACTGCCCCCAGAGCGCTGTAATCGCGATGTACAAGAGCGTTTACAAAAGCCTCCCGGAACGCTCGCCGATCAAAGTTGGGGATGGGCACGCGAAACAAACCAATTTGGATCTCTTCTTCTTCCACCCGGGCCCGGAACAGCAGTTCGACCTCCTCAAAGGTCTCCAGCAATGGCTTGCGGTAAAACTCATTGACTAGCACATCGGTACCACGCAGAACTTGAAAAGCCGCCTCATGGGACGGCAAGTGTTGCCGCAGTTGCCTTTCATTGCCGAGCAAAAGCAAACCAGCCACTGTTGGATGACGCCTGCGGCTTACCGTCACAGTCAGCCCCAGAGCTCCATCCAGCTCTTCATCCGCCAGCGGCAGCAGGCTTTGATCACCACCGTATTTCTTGATGGCATTGCGGATGCGAATGCGCTGAATTGGATCCAGGTCTTCAACCGCCAGGTTTTCCAGCGGCAACGCAGAAGGGTCGGTAACACCGATGCTGGATTGGCGCTGAATAAATTCGTGGGGATAGAACGGCACTGCCTCCGGGCTGCCGTCCATTTTAAGGCGGCGCCTCTGTAGCAAACCGTCTGAAGTGGACACCAGCTGTCGGGACTTGGGTACACGAATTCTGGCAATTACCTGCCCTTCCAACTCGATGAGCTCAACACGCACAGCCATCGATGGAATGGTTTTGTTAGCAATCAACGCGGGCAGCCCGGTCACGTTTCGGTGGCTAACATGCAGTCCGGTGATCGAACAGTCATCCTCTACGCCCAGGAACAAGTCACCCCCTTCCGTGTTGGCAAGGGCAACGACTGCTGCTATCAGGTCCCGATCGGGCAGACTTCTTTCGTCGCTCTTAAACTCGACAGTCAAATTTTCACCACGGCGAATCAGCTCAAGAACATCCTGTTCTGTATCGTTCATAGCTACCCCTTAGATTTGCGCACTCAGGATCTGCATGTTCTAAATCTGCACCTTTCGACCTTGCTGAATTTCTTGCAGTAAAGCTTCACGCAGGGACGCTAAGTAACGGTCTACATCGCTTTCATCGGCCAGCCAGGCTTTGTTGTAGGTAACGTGAAGGTTTCGCGAATGAACGTACTCGGCGGGCCGTTCCTTGATCTTGTGCGGTTTGTCGTCACCCGCTGACTTGGGGGGTTGTTCCGGATCTGGGGACGGCGCGGTTGTTTGGTTGGCCAGCTCAACCATTTTAGCCAAAACCTTCTGATAGCCCTCTTCTTCAAAAAAGCGCAAGCGATCGTTGATAACAGCGATGATCTGTTGTCCGCCAATGTGCTCGTTCAGATCCTGAAAAGGCTTATTCAGCTCAGCCCGACGAGGCTCTGGAAGCGCCTGGTATTCATCCATGCTCTGCATGCGTTCTTGCATAGTACGCAGGGATGCGGACGCTCTGGAACGAGTTTGGTTAACCTTTTCATCGATGCGTTCTTTCAGGCTATCCAGCTGCCCTTTCAGCTGCTGGATGCGGCCGCCTTTGTAGCACTTCGGATCATTAAGAATTGAACGAATTTGCTCAATCTCATCTCCGGGCACATAAATAAAATTGGGTTCCTGTGTCTGCAGCAGCGACCGCGCCTGATTGTAGATGTCTTTTTGTGACCCACTCATGAATTTGCGAATGGGGTCGATGACATCCTCTTTCAGATCCAGCAGGTGATCTTCCTGCTTACTTAATTCGGTCAGGTGCCAAGTGTAAGGTTTGCCAGCAACATCCTGCAGCGATTCCAACGCAGGCTTTAAGGCACTGAGGAACGGGTACTGGCCAGCCTGGGCTGCCAGTGGGTTGAGCTGGTGGAACATTTCTTGAAAGGCCTCGCCAGTCTCTTTCCCTAATGCTTTGGCTTCACTGCTTGCGGGTGGGCTGTCAAAAAAGTCTTCATAGAAGGCTTTAAGGGCACGTACTTGGGACGCGGTAAACTCTATCTGTGGTTCCAGTACGAGGTTATTGTGCCCGTGGGTATTGCGAAACGCGCGTTCAAGTTCAGCATCGTCCAGGATGTTACCGTCGAGACGAACCTCGACTTTTCCGCGTGCACACAGGTTCGCCAGGGTGCAGAGAATGGCGGCGTAGTACCAGCCATAGGGTTTGCGCTCAAACTTTTCCAGCAAGCCTTTCAAGGTAGTGCGAACACCGCCACGATTGTTGCTCTGAATAAAGGCCAGCACTTCCTGTTCGGACTCCGCCAAGGCGGTCGTATCATTACCAAACAAACCGTCTTCTGCCCGCTTCAGGCAGTTGCTTATATCGTTTTCCGAGTAGGAAACACCTCGTAGCATGCGGAGGTTGGGGTACGCACGGGCAATCAGCTCATGAAAACCTCGAATGATGCGGGTTTGAGGATCTTCGTTGGCCACCTCTACATCCGCGCCACCAATCAGGAGTTTGGCCTTACTGAGAAGAGATTGAACCTGCTGGCGTATCCGGGCTTCACGTTCACGATTCTGGAAGCCTTTATCATTCAGTATCCGTTTAACCGACTCCTGCTGGGTTACGGAGATGTTTTGTTTAATGTACTTCTCTGTGCGCTTGAGCATCAGTAAGTCACGCACCAAACGTTCATCAGAAGGCATCAGAACGAAGAGTTCATCGGCTTTATAAGTGGATGCGGTACGCAGCATTTGCTCGTTATCGGTATGCTCGTGAAATGGGCTGACAACATTAATGCCCAGTTCGTATTCGCGCCCATGCAGCCGGTCATCCAGCTTGCGCGAATAGGCATAGTCTTGCCCCTGGTTCTGGGAGGGGCCTGCATCGTAGCGGATCTTACGCTGCTTGATGACGTAGTCGAAGATGATCTTCTCAAGTTCATCTGCTACGTCGGATGACTCGACTTCCACATTCTTGATTTCCTGTTCGACGTCTTTCTCTTCGTCGGTCAGGTACTCGTACTGGTCACCGTTGCGCTGTATGTAGGTTTGTTGCTCAAGCAGGCTCAGTGCCTCTTCAATTTTCTTCCGAAGCGCCGGCAGATCCTGATCGAAGGCGTCCAGCATCAGCACACAGAGGTTGCGAACCGTTGGCTTAAACTCTTTGACGTATTTCACCAGAAACAAAGCTTTCAGCAATCGAATCGCGAACGGTCCGTCCAGGTGGTTTTCGGCCTGAATGATCGCACGCTGTATTTGCGACTTCAGTGCAGACCGGATGCCTTCGAACATCAGGTCAAAAGTCGCTAACTGACCTACCTGGTGATCGCCAATGTGGATGGCGACTTGCTGAAAAACGCCCAGCATGGAGCGTTCACCAACGGAGCTGTGTTTGCCTTCAAACGCACTATGCTGCGACAAATTCTGAATCGCCGACTGAAAGAGTGCGAATTGATAAGGAATAAACGGATAGCTGTTAACGAAGTGATCCCTATCCCGGAAGTTACGATAGGTGGCTGAACCATCCGCAAAGTCGAAAAGGGTTTTGAAATTGTTGGATTGCGCGTGATAGACGTCTGATAGCTGATTGACGCCCTCCTCTGTTTTAGTCAGCAAGCGCTTCTGAATGACTTCGGCCACGTCGGCACTGGACAGCTTCATGCGGTTGTTAAAACGCGCCTGAATTTTGGAGAAGTCGTTGCCCTGCTGCTTGCCCAGTTCACCGACAACATTTTTCATCTCTTCCTGAGCAGTGACAACGATCCAAGCGCGGCCCCGGCACTTGGTGGCCAGGCTCTCCGCAATAGTTTGCAGGTTGGTCATCAGCTTGATGTTGTCGGCAATGTACTGGCCTACCTCGTCCACAAAGAAGTTCAGCCGAAATTCTTTGTGGCCACCCTCGGCCGCCTGCTTCTCGATATATTCGTTTACGTTATCCGCAAAATCTTCAATCGAAACCCGGTAATCGCTCCGGTATTTATCGAGGATACCCATTGCCGATTGTTGGTCGGCCACGGTGACTGCAGCGTAGGCTTTGGCAATGTTCGGCCCTTCCAACAACGCCTGCTCCCGGCCTTTTTGCCAGGATCGCCCAGCCACACTTTCATACTCGGCTTTGAATTTCTGGTACAAATCGCGGCTATCCAGATCACGTTCGAACTGGGCGATGTGGCCTTGTTTGCCATAGTAACCGCACATTTCATCAAAGACTTTGACGAACACGGCCAGCAACGCGTCGATTTGGGTTTTGCTAATGACATCGGCTTTCTGATCGATATTGAACAAAATGCTCTTTGAGGGAATGGAGACAGCCCTCTTCAAGCCAGCCTGAAGAATCGTGTTTTCGGCGCACTTTGGAAGGAAGCGATCCAGGGTTGAGGCGCCATCCATCTCACGGTTTTCGAGCAACAGTGCCAGCATTTTAAGTAGATGGGACTTACCCGAACCAAAGAAGCCGGAAACCCAAACACCGTTTGCACCTTCGTAGTTATTGTAGGCATCCAAAAAATCTTCAAGGCGCTTTTCAACTTCGTTCGTCAGAACGTATTCGTCAATTTCGAGGCGGAGACTGGCCTCATCGTCGGCTTTGATAACACCTTCGATCGGACGGTCAACCGGTTTTAGAAAGATGTTCTTCAATGTCATTGTGCTTTCCTTTGTAAAGGCGCCTCGTTTTTACGTCCGCTCAGGCTTCGTAATGATAGATATTGAACGCGCGGTAATACTTGTCGTCGTGAAGCTTTCCAAACAAATCTAGCGAGGCTCCCGTTTCCAGCGAATGGGTATAGGATCCTGGGAAAAACATCACTGTTGGTTTCTCTTTCGCCGTGCTTTGTAAGTTATTGAGCACGTTATGAGAACGGATATAAGGAAAGACCTCTCCTACGCCAGAAAGAAACAGCACGTCGAGCTCAGCAGTTTGTAGCTTCGCCGCAATGGCCGGCACAAGATGCGTCTCTGGATCCAAAACACCCTGAAGCAGCTCCTTGAGCTGATCTTTTGAAACCGTCGGTTCGAGCTCAACAACCTGGCTCCATACGTCTCGTTCTTTCAGAAGCTCAACAGAGAGATCGTAGAGATTGATGTTGAGAATCTTGATTCCTGTCTGTTCCAGACGGTTGATCAACTGGCTTTGCAGGCGCTCCATTTCGACCGCTTCTTCGGCTCTATAGGGGCAGATAAAAAATGGCACTTCGTTGCCGAGCCCTTGTTTATTTAGAAATCGCTGTCCAGAAATAACGCTATGAAGGTGCTGAAACCGATCCTGCATCGGCATTCTGGCAATGTCTTTGCTCACAGTGACATCCCTTTGATATCAGATTCAAAAACGGGAAAGTAAAGAAATTCGTCAGAATTGTTCTCACGAATAAGCCCTACCAACTTGGGGCTGAGAATGACTGTATTGATCGTTTTCCCTTTGGTCACCAACTCGGCCTCCCGGAGCATCCTGAACGTCACCTGGCGCAACTTGTCCCTTGTAGATGGGCTAGCTTGATCAAGCTCATCGTGCCATTCTGATTTTCTGTTGAAAAAAGCATCAAAATCTTCATAGGTCAGATCGATTTTCATCGACAGAAAACGCTCCCTTACAACCTCCACTGCAAAATCGGCGACGAACCGGTAAAGCCTACAAATAGCCAACCACAGAATGTGTGCTTGGTCCTTATGGCCGCTATCAATAAGAAAATCCAGTTCTGCCTTGCTGAGCGTCTTTAACCGGTCAATAATTTCTCGGCATACAACTTTAGCGGTACGCTCTGTTCTGGCTTGAAGCACATTACGCTGCAGAGTCTCTGAGCGGGTGGTTTCCCAGTCTCCTAGCTCCCGGTAGAGCTCTGCCAGTTGCACGGATTCGTAATGGTGTAGGCTGCCAGAGGTGAAGGAAATTCGATAACGGTCGTTGCTTGCCATTCAGTTTGGGCACTTTTCTAGGTTAAACGCGGTAACCGTCCAACTTAACGCTACGAGCACCCAGACTCAAACAATTCATCGCTTTTGTAAGCACTATTCTGCTAACCAAGCACCTGAAATCCACTGATTATTCTCTGGGTGCAAGGTCATATTGCCCACCTCTTTCAATCTGCTATCCGCGGCATGCTCAGCCTGCTTAAACAGTTCCTGGTTTTCGTGACGATCTGGGTTCAGCGCTCCGGTAACGCCCTGCGTCTTTAACCATTCTGCAAAGGCTTCAGGGTTTACATGCACGTCGCCATCAGGCGTTACCTGATAGGCCGTATATTCTTGCCTCATTCGATTGCCCTGGTCGTTTTGCCAGCGCAGAAGACTCGTCAAAAGAGCGCCCCGTCCAAGAAGCTGACTCCTTATGACCGCGCTTAAACCCATAAAATCGTAGCTTTTGGCTTTCTTGAGGAGGTATTGCATCAGGAAAGAATCAAGATCCAGCATATGCGTGTTCGGTCGATTTACAACCAGCTCTCGGTCGAGAGTAACCTCGTAACGACTGCGGCCAATACCTAGCTCCTGCTGTACAGATTCTGACAGCCGGATATGAAAGAGTCTTCCTTCGTGGGTTGTTTCAACAATCTCAATGCCCAGCATCTGGAACATACCCAAGGCAAACGCTACGCCATGTTCGTGATCAATGCGCAGATTGCTATCAGTTTCATTGGGGTTAAAACCTGCCGCATGCTCGAAGAGCTCTCGCTGTTTCTCTGTTGCAGCTTTTGCACGATCCAGAGCCTCTGATATACGCTCCTGAGTTCGGGTAATCCCTTCCATGGTCGCTTGCTCCAAAATCTGGTTCACATCCAGCAAATCCGCCAGCTCACCCAAAATATCATCACGTAGTTGTTCGTTGTATTCGTCACTCACCCCTGCAAGGTCGTCGACCACTTGTTCAATGCGGGTGTACATCAAATCCATCACCTGCTCGTCTGCAGTGTCTGGAGAGTGAAGGTTAAACACCACAACACGCTTTTTCTGCCCGTATCGATACAATCGACCGATTCTCTGTACCAGCCGCATCGGATTCCAAGGCAGGTCGTAATTCACCATGATGTGACACTTCCGCTGAAGGTTGATGCCTTCGCCGCCAGCTTCTGTGGAAATCAGGAAATTTGTGTTTTCTTCAAATCGGCCGATGGCAGCTTTGCGCTTAGCATGAGGCATGGAACCGTTAATTAACTCTACTGAATCTTCTCCGAACCGTTTTTCCAGAGCCTCCCGAATGTAAGTCTGAGTTGTACGATACTCGGTGAAAATCAAAACTTTTTCATTGGGGTTGGGCGCAAGAATTTTTGCGATCATCTGGTCGACGAAGCCCAGCAGCTTTCTGTCGTCATCACGCAGAGCACTAGCCTCAGCAATCAGCTCATCAAGATGTTCCAGTTCACCTTCGAAGAACTCCCGCGCATCGGAGTGAAGCTGCTCTTCCCATTCCCCGAAAAAACGTTGATCCTGAGCCTCGATCTCGTCCGGTCTGAACCCATCAAGCAGCTCGCCTTCAAGCCTGGCTTTACGGTTGATCAACGCTTGATGAATAGCAGCGACACTTGAAGCCGCTAACTTGCGGTACACAGTCATTACAAAGCCAATGGCGTTCCCCTTAACCCCAAGGGCTGCGCCCGCTGCATAGCCTTTACGCAGATAATCCTGAAGCTTCCTGTCAAACTCCTTTGCGGCTTCAGACACATGCACAGGAACTGAGCTCGTTGTTTTGCCCCGGAATAGGAAATTGCCTTCCGCGTCTGTCACATCCGCTTTGTTATTTCGAAAAACCATTTCACCGATAATTTCCGGGTTCAACGCGAGCGTAGCGATATCCTCTTTGCGTTCCGGATGCAGCAACTCCAACAGTGCCTGAAACTTATCTTGCATACCTTGGTGGGGTGTCGCGCTCAACAAAATCAATGCATCCGTATGAGCTCGAAGATTTGCGGCCAATTGAAATCGTTGGGAAGCATCCAACTTCATCCCATACTGCCGACGACTCAATCGGTGGGCTTCGTCAAAAACGATCATGTCCCACTTGCCAGCCTGTTGAATCTGCTCCAGGTTCTCCGGACTCTTCAATCGATCAATGGAGGCAATGACGAAATCAAACATCTTCCAGTGGCGAGGCTCATTGATTGTAAAATCCTCACCGTAAATCTGAAATTCGCCCATTTTGAATTTGTAGTTCAGCTCTTCCTGCCACTGTTTTGTAAGGCCTGCCGGCGTGACCAACAGGACTCGATTCAGCTGGCCTCGCTGCTTTAGTGCAGCCAGCAGCATGCCGGTTTCAATTGTTTTACCGAGACCAACATCGTCAGCGATCAGCCAATTAAGATGGCCGGATGCGAGTATGTGGTGAACTAAATGTATTTGATGAGGAAGTGGATCTATCTCCAGATTTGAGAGCGAGCCTGTGTTCTCGTTCCAGATTTCTAAGGCATGTGCCAAAGACTTAAGCCGGAAACGCTCGGCACTGTCATCAGGGCCGGTATCGCCAACTATAAAGCGGTGTCGCGCTCCCTTTATCTGTCGCAGATTTTCATAGGGTAACCAAACCTGCCGGCCCAGCTGGTAGAAATCGACCAGCGCCTGGTCACGACCACCAATGGTTCGAACTCGTTGAATAACACCTTCACCAAGCGATGTTCTAACGCGCGAATTTGGCAGATCCTGCACTTCCATCTGCACCTTGAACCCACTGCGGAGATTGCCCAGCGATTCCGCAGAAATCTTCCCGGTTTTGTGCCATTTCACACTAACGATAGCGTCATCACCCCTGTCCACAGAGGTAACGACACGCCCAAAAGCGCCTTCTCCTGCAGGGGACGTTTTTTTAACCCAACAGTTCCGGACCGGCAACAAACGCTTGGTAGCTCGGCTCACTTGCTTTCCTTTTCGTCGTCAAATGCTTCCTTCGGAAGAACGTTGAATACATTATCCGCGCCATGAATCTCAAACCCGCTATCTGCTCCCAATTCCCTTAGCTCTGATCTCATTGCCGATATCGAGCTGAGGAGCTCTGGGTTATCGGCACCCCACTCGGCCTCGAATGGCGAGCTAAACATAAAAGGTATATCGCCTGGGAGCGTTCGTTTGGTAGCAATAATTCGATAGCGGAAATAGTGAAGGAACGCTTTAAAGTGCTTCCTTAGACGATTATGGGAATACCACTCGTCGTATAAATCGTCGATAAAAGCTTCTATTTCGGCTTCGTCTGGAGTCGACGGATAACAGCGGATCAATCTCAGCGCGTCGGCCCAGCTAAAATTCTTGTACGCAGGTTCAGCCTGCATGAATTGCGCATTAGACTTCATCCGAAAACAGGTCCAAAGATGCTCGTTGCTGAACCAGATCGAACGAATGTGTCGTGCAAGCAAAATTTCTTCTGGCCCCGCACCTCTCTCGATCTGGTGCTCAATTGCTAAACGCGCAGCGCCCCAACCGCTCTCAACAAAAACAGCTTCCAATACCGGTAGATGCTCGCGGCCCCACCCAACTCGGCTCAGAACATCAATTGCGACTTGGCGTGCTCTTTCAGCACGTGTGATGCCTATTTGAACAAGTTCTTCATCTTCATTATTGCGGCTTGCATCCTCTTCAAAATCGTCAAGGTCTTCCCAGCCAAAATCTTCTGACGCAAATTCATCATCTAACAGCCCGCTCTCCACCAGACCCAGTTCTGGGTCGGCGTCATCCAAGTCGTCATCGAAACTCTCGTCTACCTCGATAACATCAGGGTCATCGATCTCTAGTTCCAGAAGCTCAATCTCTTCGTCGGCTTCTTCAGACTCGTATTCGTCCAGGATCGTAGATTGCTCGGTTTCAGGCTGGATAAAAGCTGGTGGAATGTGCGGGGATAGTGCAGGTTCAGCAACATGACTATTATTAGTTCCCGCACCTTCGAGGGAGCCGGTGGCGTCACTTACGCTTTCTTCTTCGATACCAGAAGAGCCTGATTTTACCGTCTTTGGTTTATATGATTTAGCTGGGCGTGCCGGCTTTTCAGCGAACTCAATTTTTTGCTCTGACTCGCCTCCCTTCCACCTTCTTTTGACTACCGTGATTTGAGGCTCAGTATCGCTGAGCGTTTTCGTTTCATTCCGCCGCGATCTACTTTTATTCAAATACAGTTTTCGAGAACAATCCTCTTGGGGCTTTTCGCCCCTCGCGCTAGCAGCTTCTATTTCATCAAGGGCACAGTATTCTTCATTCGCTGAATCTTCTGCTACCTCGTCCAAATACGCTGCATCTGCGTCCGTAAAAGCCTCTGATGCGTAGCTATTGGCCTGCACAGGCTTCGAACTTGATTGAGCGAGCGATCGCCGCAAATAGATCACAGCTTTTTCAGGCTGCCGATTTAAAAGATAAACACGACCCAAGGCGCTTAGCAGTGAGGAATCGTTTGGAGAAGCGGAGACTGCTGCATCTAGCAGATCTATGGCTGCTTGCTGCAACCCTTGGCTTACAAGCTGATTAACCCGAGAAAGTATGGCCGGGGCCTTTTCTGGCGATTTGCGGCTTAGTTCTTTCTTTTCGTTGGTCCTTAACATCAGGCATTCCTTGTATTTCGCGAAATCCCAACCACTGCTTGATCAAGGAAATCGCTAAGCTGGCCTGCAGCTTGCTGGAGCTTAGCAGAAAGCCTGAAAATCTAGCTTGCCAATCGACTTACCACTTAGGATAGAAGGTAGGCTGCTTCTTTTTATGATGGACTCAATACTGCTTGATCTGACGACAGATTCCAAGCATCAAGCTTATGCCCCTTGGCTTCGCAGTGTTCTCAGTATGCCCAGCTCTCACAGGCCTGAATTTGGACGAACTTCAGATTCCGCTAAACTGAACCAACATTGAAACCAGCCTTGGTGAGACACAGCTATGATTATTCTACTGGTATTAATAGGTGGTGCGGTTGGAGCTTTTTTTGGCCCGATTGGCCTAGTTGCCGGCGCCATCCTGGGAGCAACGTTTGCACATTCAATTTTTGATAAAAGCTACGAACCACAGGATTTTGATGATGATCCGGATCATAGCTTCACGCTGTTCGATTCTGAATCTCTGAGCCTTCAAGGAGATGATCTTAATATCAATCCGGCGACCGGGCTTCTGATGTCAGGTGGAGATATTGGTGGGATTGATGTCGGCGGCAATCCTTATGGATTTGATATATCCGATGATACGTCGTCATTTGATGAATCAATTTTTATAGACACCGGCTTCTCAGATGATCCGCACAGCTTTCTTTAAGCTGACATTCAGTGTACTCCAGGTGTACCCAGAGTGTACTTACGCACTTATTTTTCTGGACTCTCACGAATTGAAACCTTGAAAAGTACACTCTGGGTACACTTCAAGTACACTTGCGGTACACTCCAGGTAATTTCACATTAAAACTATCTATTTAATCTCTCTCAATAACACCCATTTCGTCTTCAGAATTTTTGCGCTAACTTCAGATTATCCATCAAGCCCTGGTCCTGGCGAAGCCATTATTCGAAAATAATTCCGCCCCCTATGTTACCTATCCTATCTTGAGCACAGCCCCCTCCCCCGAGGTACAGACATTAACTGTACCTTCGAGGGCCTAGGCCATGCTTTTTTCGAAACGCTGCACGTTCTGCATCTGTAAACTCTATTGTGTCCGTTGCAGAGTTATGAACAAGATCATCTTCTTCAGCCTTTTGCTGCACCCGCTGTAATCTTCCGGTCACTCGCTGGTCCTCTTTCAGGCACCGGGCCCCGGTAATATCCAACAATGCGTTCTGCGCCTGGGCAATTAGCAATAGTTTTTCACCAATTTTTCGGACGGTGGAGAACTGTGTTTCAGCATGCATGATAGCGCTCTTCTCGGGCCTGGTGCATTTTGGGAAAAACGACATTGGAATCCTGTAGTCGACTAACTGGGACGTCGCGACTGGATCCGAATAGCGCCCATGACCACTGTATCTGCGCCAACGAATTACAACGGATAGCGAACCGCGCTCAATGCTCGGTACGTATGTCCAAAACTTGAACTTCGAGTCTTTTCTTTTATGGAAATCTCGGCTCTGTTTATATTCGTCAACGATATCATCGGAAATTATCATTAGACATCTCAATATCAGATCAAAGTCGTCAAACCTCTGCTCGTTGACATTATAAATTTCAGACTTAATTACAGCCCAGCATCGATCAATATTCATACACGAATCTCAACATTCAATATGTCTGCATAGATTACCTCGAAATAAATTAGGCAATTCTCGTGCAATTACATTTTATTCGTGTTTTGACGCGTCGCATGGCCATGATTTTTGTGTATTGTTAAATATCCATCAAAGAGGATATTTTTATGTTCGCTATTACTGTTTACACTTACAACGAGAAGGTCCTGTTGTTTATTAACCAGGCATTGCTTGACGACCGTAGTTTTGGTGCATTCTCAATTCATGAAATCCATAATAACCGACATCTGCTTGTTTCCGACAACCAAGCCACTGGAACCTTGGTTTACTTCACTCCGTGCTATACCAAGGAGGAAGCCATTGATCTGGCAAAAGCAGGTGTCTCGGTTTTGGATGTGGATAAAATTATCGAGTCGATGGCGGAGAGCGATCGGGCTGATTTTTTCAGGGAGGTAGAAATCGGGTGTGTTGATAACATTTTCGGTGGTGTGATATTGACCAGACTAGATTCGAACCAGAATGACCCTCTCATGTGTGACCCGCTGCCGGTAAAATTCGGCGTCTTGCGACAAACTATTCTGCACCCGGCAGAATACAAACTGTTACAAAATGGCCAGAAGCCAGCACTCAATATCACGATCAATACTAAAAACACGATCATTAATCACAGCGGAACTAAACCGGATTAACAGTCGTTCGGCGCTCTATTCCTTAGGATAGAGCGCTCCGTTTCTTACTAAAAAATCCTCTAGCGTTTTGCCAGGCTCCGAGGGCTCACTATCAGCCGCCAGCCGCTCCATTCCCTCAACGATTAAACGCCTCGCATACTCAGCGTCAGTTAAACCCAGCAGGCGAGCTTGATTACGAAGCAGCACTGGCAACGTTTCGCGGGCACCAAATGTAATCTCAATCGTCATTTTCATGCCTACTTTCCCCTCTCAAAGAATGCAGTGCTAGGTCGCTGTTCTCGCCAACACCGAATCGACCACAACGTAATAAAATGTAATCAAGGTACCTGAAAACAAAAATACTCGGTAAATTAGCTGTCACACGCTCACCGACCATAGAAAATTCTGACGATCATGACCACTCGCGAAGCGCAGATTGCGCAGTTTATTGACCGCCATTATGAATACCGTAACACCCCAATAGCGCTGGAAAACTATCTCTATAACGAGGCCAAACTGAGCAGCTCAGCCATTCGCGTTTTCCTGGAGTACTGGAGACTCGGAAAAATGGAAGGCAGCTGGCAATGTAATATCAGTGCCGAGACCCTGCAAGAGCGTCTCGGAATCTCTCGATCCTCCGTTGAACGCGCAAATCGTGCTCTGATCGACGCATCATTGATACACCGCGTGAACAATGGAAAATCGAGCCTAGATCCGTTTCGTCAACGAGTATCAACAACGAAAATTCTATTTCCAAAAAAACTACTACAGTATGTTGCGCACGAGCGCTATCGCAGCGACCTCAAATCTGATCCCAAAAAAGGCCTGCTGAGTTTCGCAAAAAGTCTGGCTGACGAACAGTCAGTCGCGCCACCTGACAAACTGCAAATCGAGATCAAAACTGTTCGGCGCATACTTAATAGCAAGTTGCATTTAACACAGGATATCGAGCATTTTGCCGCTCAGGTTTCGTGGAGTATTTTACACGGAGACATGGCGACTGAGGCCTATGGATCGGTGGACAAAGCTATTAATACAGCTGTGGGCCTCTTCCGCAGCAACCAATGGGGTGAGCCGCGCGGCATGAAAGAAATGCACCCGACCTGGGCTCCCTCTCCAGACATAAGCGTTCATGCGTTCTAGCTGAAGCGCAAGCACGGGGGTGCTCTGTCTACTTGGTTGCACACGTGGCGCGTGACACTTTCATCACAATCACCACCAAATTTACATTTTCTTAATTTTGCGGCAATTAATGACGTATTTATTAGATAATTTAAACTTTTCCGACTATGGTGGTTTAAGTTCTACTAAAAACACGCTACAAACTGCCGTATTTTGAGAAATTTATAAACTATGCTTAACAAGGAATCTCGCGACGAACTTAAAGACCTACTGCCACCTTTCATGGTAGCAACCAAACGCTGGTTACTGGAGCAGGGCTTAAACCTGCATTTCTTAGACAATGCCATACGCAGTCAAACTCTGATACCGCTTACCGCTGGTGTTTACACCCTCTACGAAAAATCCACTAGCTGGCACGGCGTAGTTGCGTCCCTTCAACGAATGTCAGAAAAGCCCGTCCATGTAGGTGGTTTAACTGCATTAGATCTCACCGGTTTAACACATTTTTTGTCAACAAGTGCGGAGGTACGGATTCAGCTCTACTCAGAGTACCCCTTACCAGCTTGGATCAGCAGAATTGCAGTCACTGCCACCTTCGAGCGGCACGGCACCCTCAGGCTATGGCCAGAGTCAGTCATGACAAATCCAAGGTTTCTTCGTGAACACAAGTGGTTAGCCGAACGACCTCCCGTTTTATATTCGTGTCCTGAGAAAGCCATTCTGGAGGTGCTGACCGAGGTACCTTCGACGGTCAGTTTTGAGCATGCCAACGCGCTCATGCAAGGGCTCTCCAGCCTTTCACCGAGAAAGATCGATACTCTCTTAAAAGCTTGCCGCAGTATCAAGGTTAAACGACTATTTTTATGGTTAGCTGAACGACAAGGCCATGCTTGGTCCAAACGTCTGGACCCAAACGAATATGACTTGGGAGCCGGCAAGCGGGTTATAGCCAAGCACGGCAAGCTCGACACCCGATGGGCAATCACTGTTCCAAAAGAAATGCACGAGGACTCCCACGAGCATGGATAAACGAAACTACTACTACAGCCAAGTTCAGCTTTTACTTCAAATCATTCCTTACGTGGCTGAACATAAGTGTTTTGCCCTCAAAGGCGGCACCGCCATCAACCTTTTTATCCGCGACCTCCCTCGTTTGTCGGTAGACATCGACCTTGTCTTTCTTCCCATGATGGAGCGCAACGATGCGCTGGATTCGATTAAAAAAAGTCTCTCCGAATTAGCCGAGTCGATCCGACTCGGAATTCATGGTGCTCATGTGGTGGAATCGTTCAAAGACAAACAGGATGCATTGCGGCTCACGGTTCGCAACGAGCACTCTCTAATCAAAATTGAACTATCACCTGTGTTGCGCGGCACAGTTTACGAACCCAGTGTTATCTCTGTCTGCGAGGGTGTGGAGGAAGAATTCGGATTTGCAGAGATGCAGGTAGTCCACTTTGCAGATCTATACGCGGGGAAAATCTGTGCAGCTCTGGACCGGCAGCACCCCAGGGATCTATTCGACGTGAAGTGGCTACTGGATAACGAAGGGATCACCGACAGCCTCAGGAGGGCTGTGCTGGTTTACATGATTAGCCACAACCGACCTATCGCTGAACTGCTTCGCCCGCACTTCAAAGACATCTCAGAGCTGTATGAGGGAGAGTTCAAAAGCATGACTCATGAAGATGTCTCCCTGAACGAGCTGGAAACCACACGGGCGCGCCTGATTGATTTGATTAACTCATCACTAACGAAATCTGAGCGACAATTTCTGATGTCATTCAAACGCCGAACCCCAGAATGGCACTTGCTCGGTATTGAGGGTGCTGAACATCTGCCCGCAGCGCGTTGGAAACTACACAACCTCTCGAAAATGAGTACGGCCAGTCACGCCCAAGCAGTGCGAGAGTTAGGTCGCATTTTAAATTGTTGAATCCACGCCTAAGAAAGTCGACAGTCAGAGCTCCGTGCTGTTTGTTGGCAGGGGCTGCTACTCCGGCATCTTATCGCGGTTGCTTTGAAGAATGGCCTTGATGTGTTTCAACTGTCTTAGGCCCTCCCTGTTGGCGATACGGCAACTAGTGTTCAGGCGTGGGCTGGGATAGGCCTTGTTGAGGTTGAGCAGTCCGAGACAGACTCGGTAGGCCTGTTCTGGGTGTGCCCGCTCATCCAGTCGATCACTAATCCAGGCCAGAGTGTCTGGCCCAATATCTCGGGCCCAGTTTTTAAAGCGGCCAGGCGTCCACTGCTGGTCCTTTCTGTTACCGGTAGGCATGTGCTTGGGCTCGGTAGTGATACCAAGCCTATGGCTGCGGGGATGGCAGGCAATCTGTTGCTGTTGAAAGAAGATCTGCACCAGATGCTCACTGGCATGGATCTCCACCTGCTCGCCCACATACTGGTGTGGTACCGAGTAATGGTGTTGGCTGAACTCAATGTGGCAATCAATGTTGACCCGGCTGCGTCGGATATCGACGTACTCATAAGGGTTATTAGGCAGGGCTCCCAGGGCGGGCTGATCTAGCGCCCTGAAGGCTCCCTGCCGATTCCCCGGTAGACGTTTGAACGGACGGCTGTTCAGGTCGTCCAGCAAATTATTGATGCACTGATTCAGCTCCGCCAAGGTAAAGAAGGTCTGGTGTCGTAACCGGGCCAGGATCCAACGCTCAACGATCTGAACACCCACTGCGGCTTTAGATTTACCCTTGGACTTGTAGGGCATTGCCGGCATCACCGCGACCTGGTAATGAGTCGCAAGTTGCTGGTAGCTGGAATTCTTGCCCGGGGCGAGCCGACACGCTTTGTTAACACCTCTGCGCGGGTCGACCCGCACCACCGTCCTCGGTACACCTCCGAAGAATTCAAAGGCCCGCACATGACTCAGCAGCCAATTCTGTAATTCCTTACTCCAGGTGGCTTCTGCGTAGGTGTAACTGGAGGCACCCAGCACGGCAACAAATACCTGAGCCAGGCGGATTTCGCCGGTTTGTGGGTTGACGATGGGAACAGTAGGACCGCAGTAATTAATGAAGCATTTTTCACCGGCCTTGTGGGTGTAGCGCATGGAACGCTTTTGCTGCTTCAGCCAGTAACAGTAGCGATGACAATACTGAGAGTAGCTGTAATACCGGTTGGGGTACCGAGCCGTATATTCCTCCCATAGCAACTGCTTGGTCACATCTTTGCGTTTGAGTTCCTGATGCACGTTCGGCCAGTCTGGCATCTGATAGCGGGAAGCTGAAATGAGATCAGAGCGGGGATAGAACATCGCCGCCAGACGACCATCGTCCAGATCCTCTGGCAGGGGCCAGGTCAACTCACAGGCACCGGCCCGGGCCAAAATCTTATAGGTTGCACCAACACTAGTCTTCGCAGCAGCGCTCACTTGCCGAATTGAGAGCCCGACTGCCAGCCTTAGCCGAAGGACCTCTCTGATTTGGCGCATTGGTGTTCTCTTCGCCGGCATAACCCTGATTCCGAAAAAAGAACAGAATAGCAAACAACCTGATAAAAGTGTTCACCTTGCTCCAGAACAGGTGTTCACGTTCGTCCAGAATATATATTCATGACGGGCTTGGGCATACTCACAGGCCCAAGTGTCTGAAAATGAAGATCCCGAGCCCCTCAAAATCGACGGTCTCGGGATCGTCGTCAAAGAAGGAGGAATAATACTAATTTTCTCATAGTACAAATTAACTTATTGCCCCCGGCCAAGACAAAAAATAGGCAGTACCCAAAAACATTGTCTGGTCTCTGCTACAGAGTGACCAGTTCCCGTTCCCGCTCCCCCATCTGCTTGCTCGATCAAAACAATGTTGTAGTCTGAACTGGAACTCAATCCCACCCAGGAGAACCACATGCGCAACATTCAAGCCCTGATGCAAGAGATCCGAGATATCGCTCAAGAAGCAGAAGAGTTTCATGAAGTAGAAATTTCGCTACTTATCAGAACGCATCGAGGAGAGAAGTCACAATTCATTCGGCTTCAAACTGAAAAAGAAACAAGCAATAAGTTAAATAATGATGATTTATTACAGTCCAACGGACCAAAATGGTTTTAATTATTCAGATCTTAAATACTTTATATTCATGAAAATTATCACACTAGAACTGAAGCCTAGAACTTTCTTTATATATCTATTTCCTTGGTGAAAACCTTAAATGTAGTAAAATAATAAGCATGTGAACAGAATCAAAAAACTTAAAAACTAAATAAACATGCTTATTAAATAAAAGGTGTAGATATCATGAGTTCAATCAATGAAGTACTGAACAACTCATCAATAACCATTGACCTGGAGTCATTAGATTGGCTACCGCATGGGCGAGTTTGTGAAATTTTTGGAAAAAAACCTCTGTGGGCGAAAGGCAAAATTCGGGCGGGAAAATGGAAATCGGGCGAACAATTCATTCATGACCCTGACGGTCAAATTTGGGTTTCAATTAAAGGTGTAAAGACATGGCTACTAAGGAATTTCCAACAGGCATCCGCCCCCACGGATCAGGCATTAAAATTCGATTCACGTGGGAAGGAAAAAGGTTCGAGCCGATCTGGCCGCGGAAACCAACCAAAACAAACATCAGGCAGGCAGCCCATCTACGAGCTGAGCTTACGAACAAAGCCCGGTTCCAAACACTAACATGGAAAGAACTTGCGGAATATTTTCCGCAGTTCGATCAGCCTGAATACGTTAATAGTAACGTGCCACTATTTAGCCAGTATGCTCAAATGTATCTAAATACTGCCTCTGTTTCTGAAGGAACCTTGGACACATATAGAAAAGCACTAATGAAGTACTGGCAACCTCTATATGCAGAGCGTCCAATTGATTCATTTACCGTATCTGAATTAAAGCAAGATATTGCAGAAATTGAATGGAAATCTATGAAAACAAGAAATAATGTTTTGATCCCCTTACGACAAGTATTTGAGATGGCAGTTGATGACGAAGTGATTGATCGCAACCCTGCAGAAAAGATTAAAAACATTAAACATCAGAAGGTGGAAGTTGATCCCTTTTCACCTAAAGAGGCTGAAAATATAATTAATTACTTATACGCCAACAATGAAGGACCGGAACTGATCTATGCTACCTATGTACAGTTTGCATTCTGGACGGGAATGCGGACTTCCGAAATGCTAGCTCTAACGTGGAATGACATTGACTGGAATCGCGGTGCGGTAAAGGTGAGCAAAACCCGCATCCGAGGCCAACTAAACCATCAAACAAAAACAAATAGAGCTCGGGAAGTTTTTTTGAATGACAAAGCCAAAGAGGCACTTTATGAAGCAAAAAAATTAACCTATCAGTTTGGCGAACAAGTTTTTCGAAGCCCAAGAACGAATGAGGCATGGCTAACGGACAAACCACCCCGGGTAATCTTCACGGCAGCTCTAAAGGCGCTGGGCATAAGACACCGACGAACCTACAACACACGCCATACGTACGCTACCCAATGCCTGATGGCCGGAATGAATCCGGCATTTGTGGCGAACCAACTTGGCCATAGCGTTATCGTCCTGCTCACGACGTATGCGCGGTGGCTAAATGGCGAGGAAAGCGATCGAGAAATGGATAAATTGAAGGTGGTTCTCGAAACGGTTTGAATCACCCTCGCTTTTCGTTCAGGTTCTGCCCGTTTACCGCCATTTTGGCGGAATTCGGGCGCACCAACCCCTCGCCAGAAAACATTTCCCACCTGCTGGAAGATTGTTGAACGCGTCTAGCAAGTTCAGCCAGTTACTGTTTTGCGCTCCCTGCGCTCATCCCGCGTTTGAATTCCAAGATAACCAGCATTACCGAATACACGCTACTTCTCACCCTGGAAAATGTTCCCGCCAGCATAATGTCGTAGTTGGAAAGACATCAGCAATTCTGCCTTCGCGCAGCATCAGGCCGTATGTCTCCAGGTGCCTGCTAACCTCTGTGAACAACCCTTCGACCACACCATGGCGCTCCAGAAAATGCCGGAACTTGAGAATACTAATTTATTCCGGCAACCTGATCAGCTGCACGCTCGGAACGTGACGCATAGATTGAATCTAGTACAGGGCGTCTTCCATGGCCGGGGCGCTTTTTTCTCCAACTGCTTCCAGGGAATTAGTTTGTCCATCCGCTCCAAAAAGATCTTGCGACAAGTCTTGCGTTACTTGTTCTTGCATTCGGCTTCGCAGAAGGTGATCTAACTCCTAATAGCAGTGAACCCTATTCAGAGGTTTCCCGATGTCCCAAAATTTGTCCCAATTCGACTACAGCACCGCACCCTCTCGCACGTAACCGTTTGATTTACCGTGCGAGAGCGGGCGAGAAAGCGTATAAAATAACTTCAAATCCTTCCGTCCCGACCAATTAGATCAAACACTTAGCCCGATATCGAAAGAGTCGGGCTTTGTTGTTTCTGGAGAACAGCCTTTCTCGTCACCGTTTGGTCACCGTTTCTCAAACCCTTGGAAATCTCGTCACCGATGACGCCGTGCTGGCGGAGTCTGCCTGGAGCTATCGCTTCCCAGCACGCCAGACAGGTCACTTAAAGCGCAAAGCATTCAATGACCAGAGCTATTGCCTGGGCGACCCAGAAGCGCCTGTGTGGACGTTATCGGGATCTAACCCGGGCGGTAAAGAACACCAAGCTCGTGTGTGTCGCCGTGGCGCGAGAGCTGACGGCTTTATCTGGGACATTATCTGCCAGGTGATGCCCAGCGCGCACGCGGTATGAGAGGCCGTAGCCACTAAGCCGGAATTGAATTCAAGTTATCAGCAATCAAACTCATGGAGATACTAGGCACCTTAGGATCGGGCCGGTGTGGAGAACCCTTGGCCGGGCTATACCGGCACTTATCAGGGAACATCCCAAAGGGCGTTCCCGGCAAGTGATCCCTGCTCTTAGAGAAAGGCAAGCTCCGCGACGCAGTGAAGTCAGGTGGTAACCAACCCACGTATATCAGTACGATTCACCGTCGCAGTCTGCCGGATCCTGTCCTGACCTAAGGTGCCTGGTATCTGGAGGTGCAACATGTGAAGTCCGTGCAAGCCTTGACAGTTCAAAACATATCAGCCTGTATTCTTCCTCAGAAACTTCTGAATCTCGCCGACGATGCCACTCTGGAACGCGATGACAACCAGAATGAAGATGCCACCGAGTACCGCATCCACCCAGTCTCCAAGGGGCCCCTGGGAGAGTTGATACTCCAGATTAACCACAAAGGCGGCACCCACCACGGGGCCTAACAGAGTGCCGCTACCGCCGAGCAGCGTCATCAATACGACCTCGCCAGACATGTGCCAGTGAGCATCCCCCAGGGAGGCCAGCTGGAACACCACCGTTTTCACCGAGCCGGCCAGCCCAGCCAGGCCGGCCGAAATCACGAAAGTCAGCAACTTGTACTGATTGACGTTGTAGCCGAGGGAAACAGCGCGGGGTTCGTTTTCCTTAATGGCCTTGAGAACCTGACCGAAAGGCGAACCGACAACGCGCTGCACCAGCAGATAACCGCCGAGGAACACCGCCAGCACGAAATAGTACATGGCAAAGTCGTTGTCAAGGTCGATAAACCCTAGCAGCTGGCCACGGGGTACGCCATGGAGCCCGTCTTCACCGTTGGTAAACGGTGCCTGGACGTAAAAAAAGAACACAAGTTGAGCCAGCGCCAAGGTGATCATCGCAAAATAAATGCCCTGACGACGAATGGCAACCACCGCAAAGCCAAGCCCAATCAGGGTAGACGCCGCCGTTCCGGCAATAATACCCATTTCTGTGCTCAGGCCGGAGTATGTGGAAAGCAGGTAGCCAGTCACGTATGCGCCGGTGGCCAGGAAAGCAGCATGCCCGAATGACAGCAGGCCGGCGAAGCCCAGCAACAGATTGAAAGCCACCGCAAACAAGGCAAAGCACAAGATCTTCATCAGGAAAACCGGGTACATCACCGCCGGTGCGAGGAGTAACAGTGCCAGTAAGACACCATTAAGGATCTGCTTTTTCAAATTCTCTGTTTTTTGCTGTTGCAGCATGGTCTTCTGGATATCGGACTGATTCACAGGGTTGGTCATGATTACTCCTCCCTACCGAACAGGCCCGACGGGCGCACCAACAGAACGACCACCATCACCAGAAAGATCACAGCGGATGAGGCTGATGGGTAGAATGTCTTGGTCAGACCTTCGATGACGCCCATCAGAATTCCAGTGATGATGGCACCGGCAATAGAGCCCATACCACCGATGACCACCACCGCGAACACCACGATCAGGATGTGGGAGCCCATCATCGGAGTAACGGAATAAATCGGCGCCGACAGCACGCCAGCAAAGGCGGCGAGCATCACGCCAAAGCCGTAGGTCAAGCTGACCAGCAATGGCACGTTGATCCCGAAGCCCTGCATCAGTTGGGCATCTTCGGTACCAGCTCGCAGATAGGAGCCGAGCTTGGTTTTCTCGATCATAAACCAGGTGCCGAAGCACACCAACAGCGCAATCACAATTACCCAAGCACGATAGTACGGCAGAAACATAAAGCCCAGATTGATGCCGCCCTTGAAGATGCCGGGCATGGCGTAACGCAGACCCGAGACCCCGTAAATATTGGTAAGAATGCCCTGAACCATCAGCGCCACGCCAAAGGTGAGCAACAGACTGTAGATATGATCCTGCCCGGCGATGCGGCGCAGCAGGAAGTACTCAATTAGCATACCGAAACTGCCAACCAGCAACGGTACCACGAACAACGCTATCCAGTAGTTGATGCCCAAGGCGTCGAACAAAACGACGGCGACCAAGGCCCCCAGCATATACATCGCACCATGAGCAAAATTGATAATTTTGAGTAGGCCGAAGATGACCGCCAGACCGAGGCTTAATAGGGCGTAAAACGCGCCGTTAATAACCCCGAGTAACAGCTGGCCTGATAGCACAGCAACGGGGACTCCCAGAATCATGAACATGTTGCGAACTCCAAAAGCAGCGCAGTCGTGACAACCGGTTTGCGAATCCGTAGTTTTTAGTGGACTCCCGCCGGGAGAGCAGGGAGTCCGGTCGCTCAGAACATCAGTTACCCGTTACGAGCTGGCATTTACTCTCGGACAATGGGCGGAAGGCTTCATCGGCCGGGAGGGTGCGGACGATTTTATACAGGTCCCATTCACCCGTGGACTCTTCTGGCGTTTTCACCTCAACCAGGTACATGTCATGCACCATGCGGCCGTCTTCGCGAATGCGACCATCAGTGGCAAACATGTCGTTGATCGGTGTCGCCATCATCTGCTTACGGACAATTTGCGCGTCATCAGAACCTGTCGCTTCCACAGCCTTCAGGTATTGCATGGTACTGGAGTAGATGCCCGCATGAACCATGGTGGGACGCACTCCAGTCTCCTCGAGGAAGCGATCTGCCCACGCCCGGGTTTCCGGGTTCATATCCCAGTACCAACCAGTGGTCAGCTGGGTACCCTGGGCGACCTCGACTCCCATGGCGTGCACGTCGTTCAGGAACAGCAACGTGGCAACCAAGATCTGGCCGGACTGGGTCAGACCAAACTCACCAGCGGTGTTGAGCGCGTTGATAGTGTCAGAACCCGCGTTGGACAAAGCGACCACATCCGCTCCGGAAGCTTGGGCCTGCAAGATAAACGAGGAGAAGTCTGGCGTCGGGAACGGATGACGCAGGGTTTGGACAACCTCACCACCGCTGGCTTCGACCACACGGATAAGGTTGGACTCCAGTTCATGGCCACCGCTGTAGTCCGCGGTCAGGATGAACCAGCTCTTGCCACCCTCATTAACGACCGCGGTGGCGGTGCCATTGGCCAGCGGATAAGAATCGTACACGTAATGGATGTGGTTAGGTGTGCAGTGCTCGTTGGTGATGCTGGACGAGGCGGAGCCGCTGACAATCCCCAACTTGTCATTTTCTTCCAGGATATTGATGACGGCCAAGGTTACCGACGAGGCCACAAAGCCGGTGACTAGGTCCACGTTCTCATACTCAACCCAGCGACGCACGGTACTGGAGGCAGAGTCCGGATTGTTGCGATCATCGGCACTAACGACTTCAACCTTGGCTCCGCCGACCTTACCACCAAAATCGGCAACAGCCATTTCCAGGGCAATTAGGCCATTAGGGCCGCTCAGATCACGATAGGGGCCGGACATGTCCACCAGATAACCGATTTTGACGGTGTCATTCGAAATTTCAGCCTGTGCGCTGCATACTATCATCGCTGATGCAACAGCTGAGGTCAGAAGCTTTTTTATAATTGTCATTGCTGTATCTCCGTTATTATCATTGCTTAGTTTGCTATGGGGATTTATTGCTTTGTCACCACCGGACCCCATAAGCCCAGGCAGTCATTCAGACGCCCAGATAGTCATTCAGCATCGACTGCCTGGCTTCAAGCTCACCGGCACTGACTTCCAACACAATCTGGCCGCGCTCCATCACATAGTGGCGATCTGCCAACGGTGCGGCGAAATGAAAATTCTGCTCGACTAACACAATGGTCAGGCCGCTCTCCTTAAGTTTAATCAACACCTCGCCAAGCTTTTCGACGATCACCGGCGCCAAGCCCTCGGTAATTTCATCCAGCAACAGCGTGTTGGCACCGGTACGCAGGATGCGCGCCATGGCTAGCATCTGCTGCTCACCGCCGGAAAGCTTGGTGCCTTGGCTGAAGCGACGTTCGTACAGGTTGGGGAACATGCTGTATATTTCTTCCAGGCCCATGCCACCACTGCGCACTACCGGCGGCAGGGTCAGGTTTTCCTGAACACTGAGCGCGGAAAAAATGCCCCGGTGCTCGGGGCAATACCCAACGCCAAACCTGGCAATGTGGTGAGGGGCGTATGACATTGTCTCCTCACCGTTGATCATGATAGAGCCGGTACGGCGCCCCACCATGTTCATAATAGCCTTGAGAGTAGTGCTACGACCGGCACCGTTGCGCCCCAGCAGGGTAATCAGCTCCCCTCGTTTCACCACCAGATCGATGCCATGCAGGATGTGGGACTCGCCATAGAAGGCATGCAAGCCGGCCACCCGAAGCTGTTCATATTCTCTATTCGAAGGCTGGCTCATTCGGTAGCCTCCTGTGTCGCGCTGGCGCTGGTCGAGGTGCTGCCCATATAGACTTCCCGCACTCGTGGATCGGCGGAAACTTGCTGGTAGTCCCCTTCGGCCAGTACCGAGCCCCGGGCCAGTACGGTGATGCGATCACACAGTTTGCTGACAACGCCAAGGTTATGCTCCACCATCAGCACCGTGCGGCCCTGAGCAGCCTTTCGCACCAGCTCCACCACTCGTTCCACGTCTTCACCGCCCATTCCCTGGGTTGGCTCATCCAGCAGTAGCAGATCAGGCTCCATGGCAAGGGTAGTCGCCAGCTCCAAAGCGCGCTTGCGTCCATAGGCCAACTCAACGGTGATGGTATTGGCAAACTCGGCTAGCCCCACCTGATCCAACAACTCCATACACCGCTCGTTGAGAGTGTTCAGGCTGTTGCCGGATTTCCAGAAGTGGAAGGAAGTCCCCGCGAAACTCTGCAGCGCCACACGAATATTTTCCAGGACCGTCATGTGCGGAAAGACTGCCGAAATCTGGAACGAACGCACCACGCCCTTCCTCGCAATAGCAGCAGATTTCATCGAGGTGATGTCCTGACCCTTGAACAAAATCTTGCCCCCGGTAGGAATGAGGAATTTGGTGAGCAGGTTGAAGACCGTAGTCTTACCCGCGCCATTGGGTCCGATCAGGGCATGGATGTGGTCCTGCTGAATCTTGAGGTTTACGTCATCGACTGCCACAAAACCCTTGAACTCTTTGACAAGGCCTTGGGTCTCCAGAACAAACCGATCACTCATCTGCCACAGTCCTTTTTATTTTTAAATTGAACGAGCGGAACTTTTATTGACTGTGGTTGACCTTATCAAAACTTTTAAAATCACCCCCCTCCCATAAGTGGGGGGCGAACGGACTGCCCGATTGTCGCAGTGGTAAGGTAGCGAGGCTCTGAAGTATCCGAAAACCGGGGAATTCCACATGTGATTGGCTCCGCCAAGTCGAAAACGGTTAAGCTAAGAACAGCAGGGTTGATTCTCGTTGAGGCTAGGAGTGGCGTTCGGCCTCACGAATTAATCCGGACTCAATGTTTAGTAATAGTCAGGGAGGGGTCTCGGGTGACAAAAAAAGAACTTGGCCAAACTGCGCGGGATAAAATGAGCGCTAATTGGCAGTTGCCGCTGATACCTACCAAGCTATCTTCTCCAAAAGTATCGGGGCACCTGGTGGCTCGTAACCGCTTAGGTAATTTGGCTCCAGTCGTTATGGAGCGCGCATTGACATGGGTGCATGCTCCAGCTGGCTACGGTAAAACCACCCTATTGAGCCAGTGGCGTGAAACCCATCTTGCCGAGGGGGCGGTTGTGGCCTGGGTCAGTTTGTCGGAAGAGGACAACTCCGCGCACCGTATTCTCTCTTATGTGGTTGCCGCACTCTCTGCGGCTCGGTCAAGCCTATGCGATGGGGCCCGCTCAACTCTCAACTCCGGGCCATCAGTCCCAACTCAGCTTGCCGAGGCGGTTCTGATTTCTGAGCTGGAAGCGTGTGAAGAGGAAATAGTGCTTATATTAGACGACTATCATCTGATTACCGACCCTCAAGTGCACAAGCTAATGTTGCACCTTCTTCAAAATCGCCCCAAAAACCTGCACCTGGTGATCGCAACCCGGTCCGATCTCCCATTGCACTTGTCAAGACTGAAGCTGGAAAATCAGCTATTAAAGATAGATGTATCTGATCTTCGGCTTGATTTTAACGAGCTCGAAGATTTTATAACTGAAGTGGTGGAGCTGGAACTTCCCAAGAATGTTGTCAGGATGCTCTACACTATCAGCGAAGGCTGGATCGCGGGTGTGCAGATCGCAGCCCTTTCACCTCGGCTCAAGAAAGAACCTCAAACATATCTTAAAGAGTTTACCAGCGGGTCCAAAGATCTACGGAATTATCTCCATGAGGTGGTAATGGATCTCTTGCCTCCTGAACTTGAGCAGACTCTGCTTCGCTGCTCAATTTTGGATCGATTCAACGCCCCTCTCTGTGAGGCGGTGGCTGGGGTAAGCGACGGACGGGCTCTGCTGGAAAAACTCTCGAGCTTAAATCTTTTTTTGTTCGCACTTGACGATCAAAATAATTGGTTTCGATTCCATCGGTTGTTTTCTGATTTTCTCCGCGAGCATCTGCGAAAATTGGGGCATGATGAGATAGTTAAACTCCACCGTACCGCATGCAACTGGTTCGCCGGTCAACAGCTATGGGCCGAGGCGGTCAGCCATGCGCTGGCTATAGAAGATACAGATCTTGCCCAGAAATTTATCGAACACTGTGCGCGGGATATGCTTGGGCAGAGTCGTGGGGGCAGGCTGCTCAATTGGGGGCGGCAATTACCTGAAAACAGACTGAGCAAGAATATTCATCTGCGCTTTGCAATGGTTCAGGCGAAGCTGCTGATGATGGAGCTTCCACCCATTCAAGGTCTGCTGCATGACATTGAATCAGATTTTCAGAGAGACGATGACGCAGATGTGGAAGGTCGGCGAGAATATGTACAGGCTCAGCTTAAGATAGCGTCGTCACTTCTGGCAATGCTGGAGGATCGGCTGGATGAAGTCCGGCTGTCAACGGGCTTTCTGGTGGAGCAGCATGAAAAGCTACAAGAGTTCGACTCTGAGGTGGTTTTTTTTATTTTGGGGTATGTATACCTTCACCAAATGCGTTTTGACCAAATAACAGAGATTCAGCAGCAAGCGGCCCGAATAAAAGGTAAGCCCCATTTTGGTGCGGCTTACCGAAAGAGCTTTGAAGGCTTGGCCTGGTTCTGGCGAGGGCGCCTGGATAAGGCCCGGTTCTTTCTTGAAGAGTCGCTGAACGCTGCAGAAGCAATAGCTGGGCGACACTCAATGACCTCTGTAACGGCGATCGCCAGTCTGGCTGAGCTGTGCTACGAGCAAAATGACCTGGAGCAGACAGAGGAACTACTAGCCGCAGCCATGACCGCCCCCTTGGATGCCTGCTTGCTGATAACAGCCCAAAGTATCTATTCGACACAGGCACGAATTAGTAATTTAAAAGGGGCAAAGACGGAATCCTGGGAGTCACTTGAAGAGTTAGAAAAAATTGCATTGAAAAGGGGGTGGAAACGGCTGGAGGCTCACTGTTACCTTGAGCGAATCCAGTCTGATATTTTGCAGGGGGATAGCGTCGCAGCGACTGGCGAGTTGTTGCGCTTTGAGCAATACCTTAAAACGATTGAGGTTGACCTGGACCTGGTTGCCAGGGAATTCATTCAGGATGATTGGCTGATATCGAAATCCCGGGTAGAACATCTCCATCAAGAGGGTTCTGCAGTGCTCAAGCCATTGGCGCAGCGGATACAGGTCCTTGATCACCAAGGTGCTCTGCATCGCAGCGCCAAATTCAGAATGTTGTTAGCTCTGTCTCAGTGGGGCGAGGGCAATTTCAAGGCTGCCAAGCAAACCTTGATGCCGGCGTTGAAGCTGGGCGAGACGCAAGGGTTTTGCCGTACCTTTATCGATGAAGTCCAGGGAGGACAGCTGCTTTTGGCGCAAATCGCCTCTGATTTGACGGTAGAAGAAAGTAGCCTAGCTCCTTATTTAAAATGTTTAATCGATGCCATGACACCTCCTAAGGCATCCCTTGGCGTACCTGAACGAGAAGAGCCCGCATCAAACCCTAAGCTTTCAGGTTTGGAGCGTTTGAATATATCTGAGGTGACTGGGAGGGAGCGCGAAATCCTGGGGTTAATTGGAAATGGTCTCTTTAACAAGGAGGTAGCTACTGCTTTGGGAATCTCCGAGGGTACCGTTAAATGGCACCTCAAAAACCTCTACAGCAAGCTGGGCGTATCCAGCCGTACACAAGCATTAAAAAAGGCACAAGGTCTCGGTTTGATTGACTGAGTTTTTCTCTGATCGCTCGATGCATACACAGTTCTATCGGGCGCAATGCTTAAGCATTGCGCCCGATAGAGTTAAAGCTTCCAGCTTATTTAGAAAAAATATTTATAGCGGCTGTAGCTTCTTCAACGCCGTAAATGCCGCCGCCATTTTCCTGTATCGCAATTCGGGCACCATCCACTTGTCGTTTTCCGGCCTCGCCCCGCAACTGCGTTACCAGCTCGTAAACCTGCCCAAGCCCAGTCGCGCCGATGGGGTGCCCCTTCGATTCAAGGCCACCAGACGGGTTAATCGGAACACGGCCACCAATCGTAAAGTCGCCCTGCTCTGCAGCTCTACCGGCTTCACCGTATGGCGTCAACTGGAGGTTTTCTACCTGAATGATTTCACCCATCGCAGTCGCATCGTGAACCTCCGCCACATCCACATCGGCGGGTGCTATGCCTGCTTTTTCATAAGCCTCTGCGGCGGCCAATGCCGTAAGGTGGTTTTTATAGTCTTCATAGCCCCGGTTTGAGCTGGAACGGACGACGCTACTGAGCAGCTTGACCGCACGAGAAGAGTCCCCTTTAAGGCGTTTCAGTCCCTCAGCGTTACATAACACAGCAGCAGCTGAACCGTCTGAAATTGGTGCACACATTGGCAGCGTGAGCGGGTACGTTATAGGTGGAGCGACCAACACCTCGTCGATCGTATAAGCGACCTGGTATTGAGAGCGCGGGTTATGAACAGAGTGTAAGTGGTTTTTAGCCGACACAGCTGCTATCTGCCGCTGCGTCGTTCCAAACGTTTTCATGTGTTGGCGAGAAAATGCTGCATAAACATCCATGAACATGGAATATGGCCTAGGAGATTGGGATCCTTCTGGACACTCAACCCCCTCACCCATTTTCAGCAAGGTGTCACGGTTTTCTTCAATGGTCGTAACATCCCAGGCAGAATCAAAAGCCGCAAACATTTTGGATTTGTCAGGATCATTCATTTTTTCAGTGCCAACGGCAATAGCAATATCGCAAGAGCCGCTATTAATCGCCATGGCGGCTAGATGAAGTGCCGTGCTCGCGGATGCGCAGGCTCCTTCCAGATTGAATATGGGAATACCTTCAAAGCCCACTGAACGCAGAGCGATATGGCCAGGTATCATATGCTGGTCGTGCATAAACCCAATCACGCAAGAGGCAAAGTAGGCCTGCTGAACGTCTGTCAGTTCGGCCCCTGCGTCTGTCAATGCTTGCTCAATTGATTCTCGGGTAAGATCTTTATAACTGCGATCGAGATGTCGACCAAACTTGGTCATACCAATTCCGGCAATATAAATTTCGCTCATACTGTATGTGCTCCAGACTAAAAATATTTTAGCAGCTACCTTTTATGCAACTACAGACTAATTGCCCCAGGTCATCAATATTAATCACTGGCGCTATGGCGATTACATTCCAAAAATGCCCACTTTAATCAGGAAATTTGACGCCCTTTTTTCCAATACTGTTCACGAACTTTTCTCCGGAGTACTTTACCGACGACACTAGTAGGAACCTGTTCAACAACCAGAATGGTTTTAGGAGCCTTGTAGCTTCCAATCAAGCTTTTGACATGACTGATTAGCTCTGCTTCAGTTACATTCTCATCACCCCGCAACACAACCTCGGCATGAACAGCCTCTCCCCACTCTTCATGAGGAATTCCAACCACTGCGGCCATCAATACACTGGGATGACTATTGAGTGCGGATTCAACTTCATTGGCGTAAATATTAAAACCGCCGGAAATGATCATATCTTTTTTCCGGTCAACCAGATAAATGAACCCGTTATCGTCCATATAACCCAGGTCTCCGGACTTCCAGAATCCATTTTGAAACTCTTCAGCAGTCAACTCTGGCGCGTTAAGATATCCCAGACAAATGCTGCGGGAACGCACCCAGAGCTCACCGGTCTCACCTTTCGGAAGTTTGTTACCTTTCTCGTCAACAATAATACACTCAACACTCGGTGTAGGTTGACCTGCAGAACCCAACCTAACTTCATCCTCCTCGTTATGAATGATGTGCTGCTTGGTGCTCATATTTGAGGCAAAACCAAAGTGTTCGGTAGAACCGTAGCCCTGTACAAATATATTTCCAAGCTTCGCCTGGAGTTGTTTGAGTTTGCCCGAGCTCATGGGAGCTGCTCCGTACACCACAAATCTGAGGGAACTTAAGTCAGACTCAATGTCGAGCAAGCGGTAAAGAATGGTCGGCACCAAGAAAGTGAGTGTGGCCTTCTCATGTTCAATATTGGCACAGTATGCATTCAAGTCCGGACTATTCTGAGTTATCGTACATCCTCCCGAATAGAACGTTGGCAATACCAGCATACCGCTGCCGTGGCTAATAGGAGCTACATGTATGCATCGTGGCTCTGCAATCCACATATCTTTGTCGTCAAAGGCAAACGCGGTATCACGACAGCTCAGCCAGTTATCAATATTATACATTGCTGGTTTGCCTTTACCGGTAGTACCCCCGGTAAATCGAATAATGGCGCAATGCTCACGATCATCAAGCTCGACATCAGGATTATGATCGGGCGCACTATCAACCAAATCCCAAAAATAATGGACGCCATCAAGCTGTTCTTTAGGTTTATCCATTACTACGATTGAAACATTCCGTTCCTTAAGCATTTCATAGTGAGTTTTAAGAAGCTCAGTTTCTATAAACGCCACCTTGGCGCCAGCCGCTTCTATCTGCCACGTGTGCTCGTCAACAGAGTCCCGAAAGTTGGTAAAAGCACCTGTCGCACCGCCCTTGAAAATAGTGGGGGCATGAATCAAGGATAAATTGTCATTATCCAGTATGTTAACAAATCGGTCACCGATACCCAGCCCCAACGTGGCCATCATCATATTCACGATCCGATTAGACAGAAGGTGAAACTCGGCAAACGTGTACCTTCGATTACGCTCGATATTTACGATTGCTTCTTGATCGCCAAATCGATTTGCAAGTGATTCTATGTGATTACTAAAATTAATGTTCATATCTTCCACCTCTTGATAGTAGTTTTATTCTTATCTTCCTATACCTACGCTAGAATTTCGTATATCTCTGATCATCTTGACTTAAATTCTGGTCTTAACATGCTTCTATGTTTGAACATTAGTGAGCGACCCCCCATGACCTGCTCACGCTAAACGGTAGTGTAAAACGCCTCCTGGGTCTGATTCATCACATATGACCTTGCCTGTATTAACCAGGTACGTTGCATGAGCGAGGGTTTCTTCAAGCGCCAAACAACGTGCAAACCCACGCTTCTCGCCCCACCCCAAAACACAACTCAAGTCATGAACTGTGCGCCATTGCACAAGGCTACTCAGAAGCTTGTCCAAGACCTTATGGTGATGATCGATGACTTCTCGAACTCTTTTAATACCGTCGAAAAATAGATCATCGTGAGCAGGTAAAATCAGCGCGTTCGGGTTTATCCATTTCTGCATATCCGTCAAACTACTTAACCAACCACCCAGAGGATCGACCTCCTGGCTCATGTAACTTAAGCCAACGTAGGGTGTTATTTTAGATAGAACCTGATCACCGGAAATTAAAACTTCTCGGGAGCTTTTTTGTAGACATAGATGTTCTATAGAATGCCCCGACCCCGACCAAAGGTTCCAGGATTCGCCTCCTATATCCATAGTATCGCCGGAGCGTACTATGTTTACATTTTCAGGAAGAGGCCCGTAAAGAGGGTCCATGTACGCCCAGGATTTTTTCAGGGTATCTAATTCTTCTGTAGAAACATCCATGCGGCCATAAAACTTGTTAAGCTCGTCATAATCCCTACAAGAGCGGTGCTTTTGTTCCCTTTTTGCTTGTACGTATTCTTTTTCAGAAATATAAAGGGGTACATCGTAATACTCCTGCAACCAACCCGCTAAACCGATATGATCCGGATGAGAGTGAGTTACCAAAATCCCACTCAGCCTTGCTTTATCGGGCAAGTTCGGTACTAGAGCTTTCCACAATCCGCGGTTTCTAGTCGAGTCAGGCCCGGTATCAATAACGAACCAACCATCTACATCCCTAATAAGATAGATATTTATATGGTCTAGTTTTGCAGGTATCGTAATTCGCGTCCAAAGTAACCCATCAATAATCGCCACCCAATCGCCAAAATCGGGTGTATTAATGTCGTGAATTTTTTGTTTCTTCATACTTTCACCTAAACCATTCACGCCTCGCCTTCGGCTCACGTTAAGAGTGCTCGCTAACTTCCTCAAAAAAAGCCCCCCGCGAGGGGCACAAGGGCACACATACGTTGAACCGTTATTTCGACTGCAAAATAGTAGCGGCGTCGAGGCGAATGTAACGACCATTCATATAGCTATTTTCAATAAGAAATGCACAAGTAGACGCGAACTCATCTACTTCGCCCATGCGCTTGGGGGCTTCACACATGGCAATTAATGCATCTTTAACCTTGGGGTCTAGCGCGTTAACCATGGGGGTCGCAAACATTCCGGGTGCAATCGAATTAACTCGAATACCCCGCGCTCCAAACTCACGTGCCGCCGGTATATTTATTCCATTCACACCCGATTTAGAGGCGCCATAGGCGCTCTGGCCAATCTGACCTTCCCAGGCAGCACCAGAGGAGACATTAACGATGACTCCACGCTCGCCTTTTTCATCAGGTTCGTTTAATGACATTTTTTCGGCACATTTTGCCATGACGGTATAAAGGCCGATTAAATTAACATTAATTACTGCCTTGAAATTCTCTACCGAAGAAGCCTTGCCGTCTCTGTCCAGAATTTTTGCAGGCGCGACAATACCCGCGGCGTTGACATCCGCATGAATAGCCCCAAACTTGACCATGATGGCCTCAACAGCCTTATCTACGTCTGCCTCGGACGTTACGTCAGTGAGGCAAAAAAGCGCATTGTCATCGCCTAGTTCCTCAACTGCCGCGGCCCCCGCATCTTGATTCATATCAAGCAACGCAACCTTCGCGCCTTTCTGCCGAACCATGTAGCGCGCTGTTGCGAGCCCTAAACCGGATGCCCCACCACTAATAACGACAATTTTGTTTTCTAAGTTCATGATCTGTCTCTTTTATTGTGCTCTAAATGATTCGTACGGATCAGCAACCCATAAATTGAGGCTTACGCTTTTCACCAAAAGCCCTAATTCCCTCTGCCGCGTCGTAAGACCGCATATGACGACGAAACAGTACCTGCTCATGCTCCAGAGCATCGTTACGGGCTTTATCACCGGTTGCGTTCGCCACCACTTTCATTCGCTGCAGAGCTATTGGGCTTTTTTCGGCAATCAACTCCGCTAGCTTCTGTGCTTCATCTCGCAGGGAGTCGATACTAACCACGCGATTCACGAAGCCATAAGTTTTCATTTCTTCGGCGGATAGAGTGTCCCCCGTAAAAAGTAAATACTTTGCAACGTTAAGGGGCACAATTCGGGGTAATACAGCGGCACCGCCCGCCCCTGGGTAGACTCCAAAGTTGGCGTGAGCATCACCGATTTTGGCCGAATCCGCAGCAATGACGATGTCTGCGCACATTGCTGTCTCCAGCCCTCCTGCCATTGTAATACCGTTCAAAGCAGCGATAACCGGCTTAGGAAAGTCCCGCAGTACGTTCAATACCCGATCCGTCAATCGATCGATGAAATCTGCCTCTCCATCCGGTAGATGGGCTGATCCTAAAATCTCTTTAAGGTCAGCGCCTGCGCAAAACGCTCGCCCACTGCCTGTTAGAACGAGAACCTTGATCGCAGTATCATTCGCAATCTGCGGCAACAGCTCTTCAAACCCATCTAACATCTCAAGGTTAATGGCGTTCATTGCCTCGGGGCGGCTAAGGGTGATCCAAGCGACCGGTCCGATTTGTTCAAATAGTAATGGTTTGTTCTTCATTTACTTCCCTCACAACTTAAAGCTGCCCACACAGGCCCTTACCTGAAGGCTTGGATACCAGTGAGTGAGCGAGCAATTAAAAGTTTTTGAATTTCAGTAGTGCCATCAGGAATCGGCCCTATGATCGCTTCGCGGGCGAGTCTCTCTACGATGAATTCTTTAGTCACGCCATTACCGCCATGAATCTGAACCGCGTCACGACAAGCTTTGACCGCAATTTCCGTGCTGTACCATTTAGCCATGGCGCACTCTTTGTCACACCGCAAATCCTGATCAATCATCTCAGCAGCTCTCAGCGTTAGTAACCTGGCGGCGTCGATCTTGGTGGCCATGTCAGCGATTTTGTCTGCGATCAACTGATGGCCAGCGATCAACTTTCCGTGCTGGGAGCGGACTTGGCTGTATTTGACTGACTCTTCCATGGCGCGGCGGGCAAGCGAGTATCCCCACGCGGCCATATGGCAACGCGCGCGTTCAAAGGTCACCAGAGTATTTTTCAGCCCCTGACCTATTTCCCCAATCGTGTTCTCCACGGGAACACGCACATCGGCGAGAAAAATCTGAGCCGTTGACTGGCCATTCAGTGCCATTTTCGGGATACCACGAATCTCAATCCCCGGCGTATTTACATCCATGAGAATATGGGTTAATTCACCCTCGCCGGTTTTGCATGTGCAAATGAAGATATCCATATGCTCACCGTTAGAGATCCAGGTTTTCTCTCCGTTAATGACCCAGTGGTCTCCATCACGCACCGCACGCGTTTTGGCTGCAGCCACATCTGACCCTACGTCAGGCTCAGATATACCCATGCCAACGAAGATGTCGCCAGACAGCAGGCCAGGTACATACTTTTCTTTAATAGGGTCTGGGGCATTTCTTATTAACATATCTGCCCCGGAAACATTGATCAGGATAGGCAGTGCCAGATCTATTGCACTAACACCTACCTCTTCCCACAAGCGCAAGTGGGTAACCCAGTCCATGCCCAATCCGCCCCATTCTTCGGGAAAAGGCGCTTTAATAAGCCCATACTCTGTCAATGTTTTGATGAAACCCTTCATCATGTCCTTGGGAATGAAGCCTTCACCATGAGCTCGCAATTTCGGTTCAATTTCATTATCGAGAACCTTTCTCAAACCGTCGGTGGCCAATTTCAGGTCTTCTGTCATTATCATGGTCATAACGCTACATTCCTCATTCTGTATGAGTAAAACTTCGGGGCCGTCTAGGTCCCCCTGCATATGCTCAAACTATATCTAATCTTTTTTGAAGGCACCCCCCCCAAAAGCGGGGGTATAAGATTGCGCTAGTTCGACGTAGACCCTGGTGCGAGGATCGCTCCGCATTCGCACCATCGCAATGGTCCATAAGGCATTATTAGCAGCTCTACTACCACCTCGATTCAATCGGTGCCTTGTGGTTTTGCCAGATGATGCTGGCAAAGGATTTGCGCCACATAGTGATGCTAAGGCCGCTTCGTTTTTTAGACGATTAGGGTTGTCACCAGCTACAGTATAGAAGTATTGCAGCGGTTTGAGGCCCCACTCTAAATCGACTCCGTAGCTGCTGAGCATGCTTCTGGGTCAAGGCTTCCGGTTGCTTGTCATAGTTATTAAGTTCTTCTGTAAGCGCCAGGCAACACAGCGAGATCTTCTGGTAACCTACCTCGAAGACATCCTCAATACCCGGCACGAACTGGTGCAGATGGGAAAGCGAATCGACTGGACCGGCTGTGAACACCACTTCGGCCAGTTATATGCGGTGGAATCCGGTCGCCCGGGGTTGCCCATCCGACTGCATGTGGGCTTACAGCTGCTCAAACACATATTTGCACTGTCGGATCGTGATGTTCTGGATCGCTGGGTAGAGAACCCCTATTGGCAACATTTTTGCGGTGAAGTGATCTTTCAACACCGGCTCCCCATCAATGAAACCACCATGATGCGGTTCCGACATCGCATTGGTGAAGATGGGGCCCGTGAGCTGCTGAAAATGAGCGTCGCTCTGGGCCAGGATGCCGGTGTCATTGCGCCTGAAAGCCTGAAGGTTGCGGTTATCGATACCACAGTCATGCCCAAGGCGATTGCATACCCGAGTGGTGCGCGGTTGGCAGGCCGTTGCCACCGGCAACTGGTTGATCTGGCCAAGGATGAAGGCATCAAATTTCGCCAAACCTTCTGCAAGGGCTTACCCGGCATGGTCTGGCAGGTGGGGCGCTATGCCCACGCTCGGCAATTCAAGCGGATGCACAGGGTGCTGCGTCAGATGCACCGGAATCTGGCCAGGGTCTGTGAGGCTATCATTGACCAGCGCACAATAGAGCAACGATCTGAGCGCCTGAACCACAAGCTCTATCAAGCCTTGCGGTTGCTGAGCCAATATGGCGACCGCAGCGTTAAACCCCGGCTGTACAGCCTACATGAACCGGATGTGGTGTGTATCGCCACGGGCAAGGCTCGCACCCGCTATGAGTTCGGCTCCAAGGTCAGCGTGGTGACCACAGCCAAAGAGGGCTTTGTACTGCATTGCCGGGCTCTGGCTGGCAATCCCTACGATGGCCACACCGTAGACGCAGCGCTCAAGCGAGTGCTCCTGCACACCAGCAAAATGCCAGAGCATCTGCTGGCAGACCGGGGTTACCGTGGCAGCGAGAGCACCTATCTCTCGAAAATTCATATCACCGGCAAGCGGCAAGGACGCGGCAAGGACGCGGCAAGGCCCATCCTGATCAACAACACCGACGAAACAGTATCGAGCCGATCATCGGGCACCTGAAAAGCGACGGCCTGTTATCCGGAACATCCTCAGAGGGTTTGCTGGCGACAAAATACACGCCGTTCTGTGTGGTGTTGGCCTGAACCTGAGAAAGGTTCTGAAAAGGCTCGCCAAGCTTCTTTGGCCTTATGAAAATGGACGGTATTTACGCCTGATATTGACTATTTTATGGTCAATATCCGTGTTGCCGCATGAACCAACCGACACCCGTGAATTGCTGGTTATCTGAAAACAGCGCTTTTGCAGGGTCGACTATTGATAGTTTATTGGATGCTAACGGGGGTAGAACCCAAATATCTGATCAGCAGCTAAGCACATGAATTTCTGCAAACAGGCTCAAAATTGCTCTCTGGCGCGGACAACAATGATGTCCAAAATATGGAAGTATTGGACATCATTGATAATGAATCGGCACCTATTATGGCCGCAGTTTGCGCAGTGCTTTCTTGTCGTGTTTACCGTAGACCGTGAGCGGTAACGTATCGACGAAATACACGGCCTTAGGCCGCTTGTATTTCGACAGTTCGCTCCGACAATGTTCAATCACGTCGCTTTCGGCGGGCCGCACGCCGTCGGCTGCCACCACAAATGCCGTCACCGCTTCTCCCCAGTCCGCATCCTCCAGCCCGACCACTGCCACTTGGCTTATACCGGGACAGGAGTGAATAGCATCCTCCACCTCCTTGGTGTACACGTTCATGCCACCTGAGATGATCATGTCCTTCTTGCGGTCCAGCAAATACACGTAGCCGTCGGCGTCTTGGTATGCGACATCGCCGGTATGTAACCAGCCGTCGATGAGCGTTTCGGCAGTCTTATCCGGCAGGCCGTGGTAACCCGCCATGGTATAAGGCGTGCGCGCAGCGAGTTCCCCGACCTCACCCACCGGAAGCGTCCGGTTGTCGGTGTCGACAATACGCACCTCGGCCATCGCTACCGGTTGCCCACAGCTGGCCAACCGATGGGCGGTATCGTCATCCGGGCGATGATCCTGGCGGCGTAGCCGAGTGATGAAATTGGGCGCCTCAGTCTGGCCGTAGATCTGCATGAATACGGGTCCGAACAGCGCCAGACCCTGGCGCAACCGAGGTAAGGTGATCGGCGCAGCACCGTAGAGGATGCTGCGCAGAGAGGACAAGTTGTAACGCGTATCGCCGATCCAGTCGATAAGCCGATAGATCATCGTCGGCACCATGAACGTCAGCGTAACACCGTCGTTCTCGATCCGCCTTACGACGATTTCCGGAAGGAAGTTACTTTCGACGAAATGTGTCGCCCCCTTGAGCAGTCCGGCGAGCATCAGGAAGCCGGCGCTGTGGGGTAGCGGCGAGCACAGAAGTAGGCGCTCGTCGTCGAGCAACTCCATTTCGACGACGTGGGATAACACATTGAGCACCATACTCTGCTGTGTAAGCATCACACCCTTGGGCTGGCCGGTAGTGCCGCCGGTATAGGCAATGACCGCAAGATCGGCGGGGTCGCTGGCAACATCAGGCGGTGTTTTTGGTTGTCCCGAGACAAACTCTTCCCACGGCTCAAAGCCATCTGGGCAATCTGCGCCCGGTGCAATGCCGATCACAATTTCGAGTTCCGGCCAGGCATCGCGATTGCGCACAACGATATCGAAGAACGCCGGACCGACCACGAGCACCCGCGCGTTCGAGTCCGCTATAATATAGCGAATCTCTTTTTCGCCCAGCATGTCGTTAAGCGGAACCTTGACGCCTCCGCTCTGGATGATTCCCTGATCTGCCACCGCGTATTCCAGGCAATTCGACATCAGCAGAGCGACCCGCACATTCGCCGTTACGCCGACCGCAGACAGGCCATGAGCGAATCTGCAGCCTTCATCAAGCAGTTGTCGGTAACTCAGGGTGTTCTCATCGCAGTTGATTGCTATGCGCTCAGCGTACTTGTGCAAGGCATTCGTATACAACGGTTTGAGCGTCAGCAGGTTAGACGCGCCGGTCTGGGTGTTTTGGGTCATCGTCATTGGGCTCCAACGAAAGTGCCTCGTCTTTCCTGAGGCTCATGGGTTTGAGTCTTGTCGCTATGGCTGACTCACGCAGGTGTCAGTTGGCTCGGTGGTGTTCATAACCAGTCCCTCAGATCCGTTCAATGATAGTGGCATTGGCAGTACCGTGGGCCTCGCAGATGGTCTGCAGGCCAAACCGTTTACCGGAGCGTTCGAGCTCGCACAACAGATCGGTGAGCATGCGGGCCCCGGTGGATCCGAGCGGGTGCCCGATCGCGACCGAACCGCCGTTGACGTTGAGCTTGTCGTCGGGGATGCCGAACTCGCGCTGAAACATCAGGGGGACGCCGGCGAAGGCCTCGTTGACCTCGAACAGATCGATATCCTCAACGTCCAATTCTGCCACCTCGAGCGCCTTGCGGGTGGCGTCGAGCACCGCGGTGAACTGGATGATGGGGTCCGCCGCAGCAGCCGACATGGCACGAAAGCGGGCGCGCGGCGTGAGGCCATGCTGCTGCGCGTAGGCGCGATCGGCGATCAGCAGAGCCGCAGCGCCGTCGCTAACCTGGGACGCGTTCGCGGCCGTTGTACGACCGTCCTCTGCGAAGACCGTCTTCAGGCCGGCCATTTTGTCGGGGTCGGGATGCTCGCGAATGCCCTCGTCGGCGGCGATGCGGGTACCGTCGGGATCATGAGGATCGGCGGTGATCGGGACCATCTGTTCAGTAAAGGCGCCGGCCCCAGTAGCGGCAAGAGCCCGTTCGTGGCTGCGAACGCTGAAAGCGTCGAGTTCCTCACGGGTGAGCTCGAAGCGTTCGTTCATGAGCTCTGAGCTGGGCCCCTGCGCCATCAGCCGCCCGTCGTAACGTTCCAGTTCAAGCGGACCGTACTGTGGGCCCAGCGGGGCACCAGGCAGGAACGCCGCGGGCATGGACACCTGCGACATCGACTCGACCCCGCAGGCGATCACCAGGTCGTAGCTGCCCGCCATCACGCCCTGGGCAGCGAAGCTGACCGCTTGTTGGCCAGAGCCACACTGGCGGTCCACGGTCACCGCGGGCACGGACTCGGGCAAACCTGCGGAGAGCACGGCATGCCGGGCGATGTTGGAGGACTGCTGATCGTGCTGCAGTACACACCCGGCGATAACGTCGTCGATCGTGGACGGCTCCACGCCGCTGCGATCGACCAGATGGCGCAAAGTGTGGCCAAGCAGGTCCGCGGGATGCCACTGGCTCAGCATCCCCCCTCGCCTACCAACCGGGGTTCGCACGGCTTCGACAATAACGGCTTCACGAGTGATCATATGTTTCTCCGGAGATGGGGGTTTTGACGGTGGCCAGTGGTGTCGATACAGGGGCGATCATGTGGTGCGCATCCGAAGGTAGGCCGACGTGGTCAAGACGAGTACCTGCTCGGCGTGCTGGTTGGTCAACTCGCCACCGTAATCAATCCGTGCACGACCTCGACCGGGCTGGAGTTGGACGTCCTTAATAACAGTAGTTCCGGTGAGGGTGTCACCGGGGCGTACTGGCTTGCGGAACTGAAGATCACGGATCCCCGCCCCGCCGATCACGTCCCAATGCTGGAACAAACTGTCAACCATTAGACGCTGATAGATGGCCAGGGTCTGGACGCCACTGGCGATGAGGCCACCGAAGTATCCGTCGGTGACGGCGCGCTCCTCATCGACGTGAAAGAACTGCGGGTCCCATTGACGGGCGAACGCCACCAGCTCGTCCGTGCTGATCGTATAGCTGCCGAGTTCAGCACGGTCGCCGGGGCTCAAGTCCTCGCCGCACAACACGTGGGTTGGAACGTCCGGTCTCATAGTGCCCACCTCTCACCTGTGCAATGGCAATACAAAAGTACATTATCAGCCGACCTTGCCGATGCCTAAGGTGATACCTCCGTCGACAACCAGTTCAAGGCCGGTAACATATTTGGCCCGGTCGCTGGCCAGAAAGAGTGCGGCATTCGCTACGTCCCATGCCTCGCCCATGTGTCCCATTGGCACCTGGCGGTCCCGCGTGCGCATCATCTCCTCGACATCGTCACTGGAGTATGCATCAGCCAGACCAGGCACGTTAGTGACCATCGGCGTCCTCATCAGTCCCGGGAGGACAGCATTGACTCGCACGTGACTTGATGCGAACTCCGCGGCGGTCGTCCGGGTCAAGTGGTTGAGTGCTGCCTTACTCGCGTAATAGCTGGCGTAGGGAACGCCGCTCCAGCGGATGCTGGCGACCGACGATATATTGACGATGCTCCCACCGCCGGCATCCGCCATGTGCGGAATGACATGGCGCATGGTGTTAAATACACCCGTGACGTTTACGCGAAACACCCTGTCCCATTCATCGGGGTCAAGACTCGTCACTCCGCCCACAGAGGCGATGCCAACGTTGTTGTCCAGCACATCGATTCGGCCGTGCTCGTCCATGACACCCTGGACAACGCGAGCCACACTGTTCTGGTCGGTGATGTCAAGGTGGACGGAGGTGGCCAACAATCCCTCGTCACGGATCATCCTGGCGGTGTTCTCGGCCGATTCTGCGTCGATGTCGGCGCAGATCACCGTCGCTCCCTCACGGGCAAATGTGATGGCGGTGGCTCGCCCGTTTCCGATGCCGTCTGCGATGCAACCGGCGCCAACAACCAAAGCCACTTTCCCTTCGAGTTCTTTCATGTCTTTCCCTCTTAGTTGGTGCGCATCTGGCCGATCCCGAAACGCGCTCATCCGCCCTTCTTTAGCGTTTTATCTTGTGTAGTGGTCAAGTGTCGGCCAATGAAAGCATAGGATCTCCCCTTGTTTCGTGTTACGAGGACATTATCTGGGGTAGCCATGTAGATATTGCAGGAAATGCAAAGAGAATAGAGATCGTAATAAACTCCATCAAAACAAACCAGGACGCTCCCTTGAATATCTCAAGCAACGGCGTATCCCGATCAATCCCGGCGATGACATAAACGTTCAGCCCCACTGGTGGTGAAATCAGACCAATCTCGCACATTTTGATGGCGAGGATGCCGAACCAAACTGCGTCGAACCCCAGCGCCTGTACCGTGGGAAACATGATCGGGATAGTGATAACCAGCATTGAGAACGCATCCAGGAACATGCCCATTGGCACTAAAACCAACAATAGCGCTGCAACGATCAGATAGGGCGGCAGACCAGATTCCACCACCAACTCTGCCAGTTGGTTAGGTACCTGGATCAGGGTCAAGAAATAGCTGAAAATCGCCGCACCCACCACGGTGAACAGGATCATCACCGTGGTATTGATGGTCGAGCGAAAACTATCAATGATTCGACCCGTCATACCCGGCCAACAGGCCCGGCGCGCCAACAACATAAGAAGCGCAACAAAAGCCCCTACAGCGCCTGCTTCAGTCGGAGTCACAAAACCAATGTAAATCCCGCCCATAACCACCAGAAACAGCACAACCACCTGCCATGCTTTACGGGTTTCGCGTATAGCGGATCCTAAGGTGGCGCGTTGCGTCACTGCTTTGCCCGACGCCGTGCATCGGGCAATGAAATAGATCCCGATCATAAACATGGCCGCCGTCAGCAGGCCAGGCAAAAAGCCCGCAACCAGCATTTCGCCCGCTGAAGTTCCGGTCAACGCGGCATAGAAGATCAACAGGACGCTAGGCGGAATGAGAACGCCAAGAACGCCACCTGCGGCCACCGCACCAGCCGACAGGCTGCCCTCATATCCGGCTTTTTTCATTTCGGGGATCGCCACCGAGCCAACGGTCGCCGCCGTCGCTACGCTGGACCCCGATGTCGCGGCAAAGCCCGCACTGGTCAGGACCGCCGCCATGGCCAGGCCGCCGGGCAGGTGACCAACCCATCGTCTGGCGACGTCAAACAGTTTCCTCCCCACCCCAGCCTCTTGCGCAAAACTGCCCATAAGGATAAACAGCGGAATGATCGTTAGCGTGTAAACAGCAGTCGTTGAATAGGATATCGACTGGAGCCGGGACATCAGAACCTGCAGGTCTTCGACCATGATGATTCCTGCCGCCCCGGCTAAGGCCAGCGCGGCAAAAACCGGCACCCCAAATGCCATAAAAAGAAAGATCAGCGCCACGGCGATATACGGAGCAAGACTGAAGAGATCCATCATTTTTCCTTGAGTTAGGTGATGCCGGCCTTTGCGCGCGTTTGCTGTTCCGGCTCGCCGAAGAAAAAGCACTGGATGGACTGGACAGCCATCTGAATGAAGGCGAACCACAGGCCAGCCGCCAGACTTGCTTTGACCCACCAAATCGGAATCTTTACCTGACCCCAGCGAAATTCCCAGATGGAAATGGAATAGATCGCTTCGCTCGTTGACGGGATTGCGAGTAGAAGGAGGGCCAACGCACCCATCGCCCAGCCGATACCAACGACCCGGCTTCGGGTCGTATTGGGTAGCTTGTCGATCAGCACGGTCACGCGGATATGTGAATCTCCTCGCTGTGCCCAACCAGCGCCCAGAAATACCATCATCACCAGAGCGATTTCAGTGAACTCAAACACACCGGAAATCGGACGGCCGATCACCGCGCGCACGATCACATCCAGCGTAATTCCGAGCATCAAAAAAGCCAAAAATAGCATGGAGACCGCACCAAGCACGTCGGAAACGAGGTTAAGAATCCTATTGAGAATCTGCATCATCCAATTCTTCTTTTTGTGTGGTCTCCGCTATCCGTTAGGATGCCTGACTGATCTCGTAGGGGCGCCGAAGCGTACCCTTGGGGTCGTGTTTGGCAATCGCCTCGTCAATCAGCGATTGCATTTTCTCACCGTCTACACCCGCTTTCTTCGCCGGACCTTCTAGCCAGCGGTTAACCTGAGCAGGCTGCACGCGTTCTCTTGCCAGCGCTTTCTGGTCGTCCGACATAGTGCCCAAAATTGCACCTTCGGACTCTGCAATTTTGACGTAGTCCGCCAATACTTCCTCATAGATCGCAGTGGTCTTGCTATCATAAATTTCTTTCGTGATTTCGTCCGACACTTTGCGTACGTCATCAGACAGCCCGTCATAAACTCGCTTGTTCATGACTATCGGCGATGGCCCATGTGGGCCATCGCCGATATCGTAGAAATAAGGCGCAGCTTCATGCAGCTTGTAGGCAACGGCCGACACGAAGTCGAACCCACAGACCCCATCGATTATGCCGCGTTCAAGCGCCTGATAAACCTCGGGCGCAATCATGGGAATCGCCGTACCGCCAAATGCCTCGATCACGTCAGCTGAAACGCCATAGGCCCGGATTCGCTTCCCTTTGAGCTCTTCAAGGGAATCAATCGGCTCACGCATAACCATCGGCGCATAATTCCAGGTCGTCCAATAAAGAACTTTTGAATTGTGCCGTTGTTCCCACTCGGCACGCAGTGGGTCGAACTGGTCATAAACGTCACGACAAACTTTTTGCAACGCATCAGCACGATTCATTCGGAAATACCAATCCAGACCGCGCGTCACCGGCAATTCAGACTGATAATAGCCCGGAGAAATCAGAGTAATTTCGGACGTCCCCGCACGCACTGCAGAAAGATGCTCACCCACCTTATTAAGCGACCCCGACCAGTAGCGGCGGATTTTCATCTCGCCATTTGTGCGCTTTTCAAGTTCGTCCAAATACCAGCGTGCTATCCACGACGGCCCGGAGGTTTCGGACACATAACTATCGTATTTCAGAGATCTCGCCGCCCACAACAAAGATGGCTGCCCAATAGCCAAGGCACCCGCGACGGCTGCACCTGATTGTATAAATGTCCTGCGCTTCATATAGATACCTACCCTTTGACGATACTTGTGTTTGTTTAGGCTCGATTCTTCCTGCCAGCTCACACCGACGGTTTCTTTTTGGAGAGTAGCTCTGCACGTTCTCGCAGGCTAGTTTTTAGAACTTTTCCGTAACTGTTCTTGGGCAATTCTTGCAAAAAATGATACTGCTTTGGTTTCTTAAACGAAGCCATCTGGCTCTTGCACCAAGCGTCAAGCTCGACGGTGTCACATACTTCACCAGCCCCCAGAACCACGAATGCGACGACTTCCTCACCCCATTCAGCGCACGGAACCCCGATCACCGAAGCTTCGAAAACTGCGTCATGGGCCAGTAGTGTTTCTTCCACCTCGCGGGGATAAATATTGGAACCACCAGAAATAATGACGTCCTTCGAGCGATCCGTCAGGGTCAGAAACCCATCCCGATCCATCACCCCAAGATCGCCGGTACACAACCAGCCGTCCACGATCGCCTTGGCGGTTGCATCGTCATTGCGCCAATAGCCTTTCATCACCGTATCGCCCGCGACTACAACTTCGCCCACCTCGTCGGGCGCCATGTCCTGCATAGCCTTGTCCACCACCCGCACCTGTACGCAGGCCTGCGCAAATCCGACCGATGCGCGCCGAGCGCTGGCATTGGGATGTGAGGTATCAGCCACAAGATCGCGGGGCAGCACCGTGATCGTCATAGGACTTTCACCCTGACCATAGGCATGGACGAAACGCCCCCCAAACCGGCTCAGCGCTTCGTCGATATCGGCCTGATACATCGGGCCACCACCATAAATGATGGTCTTGATGCCGGATCCGTCATACCCGCTTTCGATGGCATGAGTGATCAGGCGTTTGACCATGGTAGGTGCGGCAAAGAACACCAAATTACCCAAATCCCGCGCCAGCCCGGCTATTTCCGCAGGATTGAATCCACAGGACTTTGGCACGATATGGCAGCCCCCCGCGCGAACGATTGGAAAATTGTATAGTCCTGCGCCGTGTGACATAGGTGCTGCGTAAAGTGAATTGTCCTTTAGTGATGCCGTATCTACGTCGAGCGCATAGGACATTGACATCATTATGAGATTACGGTGGGTCAACATAACGCCCTTGGGGCGGCCGGTCGTGCCGGAGGTGTAGAACAACCAAGCGACTTCGTCAGAGTCCGCATCGACCGGCGGAGTCGCTGGCGGTGCATTCTGCGAGACATTTACCAGTTCAACGTCCATAATACCCAGTTCGATGCACTCACCGTCCAACTCATCTGCATCAGAATAAACCTTGCCTGTTTCAGTTATCACCGCCTTGGCGTCAGCGTTGCTAATAATCCAAGCGGCCTCACGCGGATGCAGTTTGTAGTTAATCGGCACGGCGATAGCGCCGATCCAAAAAACTGCGTGCAAAACTTCTAAATATTCTGGACAGTTGCGCAAAAATAACGCGACCCTATCACCCCGACCTATATTCAGCGTGTTGGCCAGATAATGCCCAACAGCTGCACTACGCTGTGCAAATTCACCATAAGTTGCGTGCAGATCAGTACCGAACCTAATCGCTGGTGTAGATGGACGAGCCAACGCTGTTTGATAGAGCCAGTGTGAAATATTCATCTCGGTTCAACTCTTCTGCGCTTCTAGTATTGAGGCATAGTTGGCCACTGCCGCCCCGCCCATGTTGAAAACCAGCCCCAGATTGGCACCTGGTTTCTGTATGTCTCCGGCCTGATCCGTCAGCTGCCGATAGGCCTGCACATACATGGAGACGCCCGTAGCCCCCACTGGATGACCTTTAGCCTTGAGCCCTCCGGACAGGTTCACTGGCAGGGCACCTTCTCGATAAACTATACCCTCCTCAAGCGCACGTGCACCTTGCCCTTTTGGCGTCAACCCCATCGCCTCGTAGATCAATAGCTCAGCGATGGTGAAACAGTCATGCACTTCGGCGAAGTCGATGTTTTCCAGCGCAATGCCTGCGGAACCAATCGCCTTAGTTAATGCCTGCTCAGGTCCCTCAAAGGCCAGGAAATCACGACTCGACATCGGCAAAAAATCACTAATGTGCGTAGCTGCGCGAATACTGACTGATCTCGGGAAGCTCTTGGAGTTCTCGTTGGTTGTCAACACCAACGCAGCGGCGCCGTCGGTGATCAGCGAACAGTCTGTCAGCCGCAGCGGCTTCGCAATCTCGGGGTTGGAGCTGGAAACTGTGCTGCAATGCTCAAAGGTAAATTCCTTGTGCATCTGTGCCAATGGGTTGGCTATTGCATTTGCATGGTTCTTGACCGCGATTCGCGCCATCGCGTCCAATGGGCTAGTATAGCGCGCCTCGTATTCGCGGACTGCTACGCCAAACACTTGCGGAAAACTCAGAGCTGCCTCGTCGGGATTATTTTGGTAGCCCGCACCAGCCAGAGCTGCCGTCACCTCGGAGGTCGAGCGGCTGGTCATCTTCTCAGCTCCGACGACCAAAACGGTACGTGCCTTACCGGCCAGAATCGCGTTGATCCCAGCATGAATTGCTGCTGAGCCAGATGCGCAGGCATTTTCTGCCCGCATTCCTGGCTTAAATCGTAGCTGAGGGTAAGCTTGATGAACCAGTGAAGATGGAAATCCGTCTGAAACCAAACCCGAGTTGTAATGACCCAAGAAAATCGCGTCGATATCTGTAGGATTAATGCCGGACTCCTCGACTGCCTCACGCGTCGCAGCGACAATTAACTCTTCGAGATTCTCTTGAAGGCGACCGAATCTTGTGTGGCCACTCCCGACGATGGATATACCTGAGTTCATATTATTCCCCTTGGTGTCTCCTAACTAGAATGCCACACGAGAATTTTGATAATATTGGTCAAAACACGTAATTTACTACGTATATTTACCCGATCCTCTAGTTAAAAGAGCTCCATACTCATGATCGCATCTGTAGAGCAAAAGGTGGCAGCATTTGGGTTTCAGGAATCGCCAGTTGCACAAATCGTCGTGCGTCATCGGCGTGTTGTTGAGGTGAACAAAGCAGTGGAACGTTTGTTCGGTTACAGCCGGGACGAAGTCTTGAACCATTCAGTGCGGCGGCTTTATCCAACAATCGCAGATTTCAAACAAATAGGTGAAAAATGCGAAACCCGAATGCTTGCAACTGGCGACAATTATTACGAGGATGAACGTTTTATGCAGACTAAAGGTTGCGAGATTTTTTGGGCACGTGCAAAGGGGATGACACTCACTCCGGAAGACCCTTTCTCCTTGATGGTCTGGAGTCTTGAAAAAATCATTAATAGATCCTATCGCTCCGTAAACATAAGCTCGCGAGAGCGCGAGGTAGCACATCACCTTGTCAATGGCCTTACATCGCGCGAAATTGGAGCCACACTGTCTATTTCCCATCGTACCGTAGAGGCACATCGTGCTAGTCTGATGCATAAGTTCGGTGTGAAGAATGTTGCCGAGCTAGTTTCTGAGATCGTGCTTGCTGTCTGAAAAACGTCCGGGAAAAGGCTAGAGACAGTTACACTCCCCACAAACAGCAAGTATTCTAGATGCCATATTGCTCCAGAGAGAGTGAAGTTCCATAGAGTGCCTAATACCCCTTATTTTGACGGCGGACTCTCCGCTTTAAAGCACACATATCTTTTCATGGAAATTGCTACTTTTACGCGATTTCAGGTGGCCGTCTTATCGCTGATTTTTGGAACTGATTCTGAGACTCTTCGGCTAACCAACTGTAAGCGTCCGCCCATCACATCTTGCCAATGCTCACCGGCTTCCAGTTGTGCGGTAGCAGTTCATCAATGGCGTTGTTTTTCTGCGTCGGCAGTTTCGTCAGAACATCTTTCAGATAGGCATACGGATCGTGTCCAGCGTTTAAGACTGTAGTCCAGGGCTCTGGCCGTGCCGGAGCCATCCGGCACTTTCTGTCGGTGCGCGAGCATCCATAGGTGCAAGGCATCGGCAATGGGCCGGGCTTTTTCATTTCTGATGGATTGTCGTTTATCCGGCAGCAGCTCTTTGGCTTCTCGCTCGATCCGGTAAAGCTGGCCAATATACTCCAGGGCCTGTTCCGCTATTTGACTCTGGTTCGCCTGATGCAGGTCGTAAAACTTGCGCCGGGCATGAGCCAGACAACCGATTTCAGTAATACCGTTACCGAAGCCCGCCTTGTAGCCCGAGTAATCGTCACAGACCAGTTTGCCTTGCCAGCCTTCCAGGAAGGTTCGAGCGTGCTCTCCCGCCCAGGTTGGAGCGAAGTCGTAAACAACGGCCTTCAGATCGGAGAATGGTGTGGTGCAGTAGGCCCAGACGTAGGCTTTGTGGGTTTTCTTCTTGCCTGGAGCCAGCATGCTGACCGGTGTTTCATCGGCGTGCAGAACGCCGTGTTCCAGCAGTGCATTTCGGAGAGCATTCACCAGTGGTTGCAGCTGCACACCGCAAGCGCCTACCCACTCCGCCAGAGTGGAGCGCGGGATGGCGAGGCCAGCACAGCCGAAGATGCGCTCCTGACGGTATAGCGGTAGATGATCCGAGTACTTGGCCACCAGCACCTGAGCGAGTAATCCGGCGGTGGGAATGCCTTTATTGATGACCTGTGGAGGCGCCGGTGCCTGGATCAGGGTTTCGCACTGCTCACAGGCCCATTTGCCACGGATGTGCCGCTCTACCGTAAACTCGCCCGGCACGTAGTCCAGCTTTTCACTGACGTCTTCGCCTATGCGCTTGAGCTGGCAGCCGCAGCGGCATTGGGTGCTTTCAGGTTCGTGATGGATCAGTGTACGGGGGAGTTCGGGCGGCAACGCTACGCGTTTGGGCTGCTTTTTCGGTTTGGCCGATGTTTCATCCTCGGTAAGCTGAGCCAGTTCCGCTTCAATGGCGGCCAGGTCGCCGTCGATCAGCTCGTCCAGCAGCTTGCCCTGAACAGCGTCCAGTTGTTCGCTGCGTTGGGCGTACTTGTGGCGCTTCAGTATCGCGAGCTCATGGGTCAGCTTTTCGATGACCGCATCGCGATGCACCAGCGTTCGATCTTTCAGTTTCAGTGCCTGTTCTTTGGCGTCCAGGGACGCCATCAACTCCGTTGCCAGGGCACGGAGTTGATCGGCAGAGAGTTGGTTAAGATCGGGACGTTGTGACATACAAAATAGTATGCCAAGCCACGGACACCGTGACGATGCGCCATTCTGATGAGGGTCTGGGTGGCAAGCTTGTGGTTACAAAGCCGAGATCACACCGGCAGCACCGAGACGTTGCCACGGTAGCCCTTGAACCAGCGCGGCCAACTGTTCGTCCGTTAACAGCAGCTGCTTGCCACGCCAGGTTTCGCCCCAGTGGAACTTGCCACAATTCAACCGACGGGCACAGAGCCAGATGCCTAAGCCATCATGGATCAACACTTTCATTCGGTTGCCCCGTTTATTGGCAAACAGGTACGCACAATGAGGTTGGGCTGAACCGAACACATGGACGACACGCGCCAGCGCCGTATCTGGCCCGGCCCGCATATTCAAGGGTTCGGTGGCCAGCCAAATCTCGTCAATGCGGATCATGGCATCAGCTCGCGTAGAAACGCCGCGCATTGATGAGCTTGATCGACGGGCCACTCCACCACAACCGAGCCGCCGGCTCGTGGAATCTCGATGCGGATGGTGTGACCCTTATCAGCCGGCTTCGTCGTATGCCCGCCCGCAGCCGGCAAACGAAACGGTACAAAGGCTGGGGGTTGGCTTCCCTCTACTTGCTTCGACTCTCTGATCCAGCGCCGAAGCTGGTTGGCGTTAAGATCGTTATCCAGGGCAATACGAGAAACAGACGCACCAGGGCTATGGCACTCGGCCACCAGCCGAGCTTTAAATTCCGGAGCGTGCCAGCGACGTTTTCGGTAAGGGCGGGTTGCGCTTACGTTGTTCATAGATAGTGTCCACTAAAGAATAAGTGGACACTATCTTGAAGGCTTCGGCATCGGGCTCAAGATGGGTTAGCCGGACGGTTACCATGCAGCGACCAGATGAGTGGCCCATGTAGGACCACTCGTTTAATTTCATCCGGAAGCTGACGTGGCAGGTTCGAGGCCCCTTTTTAGCTTCGATACGACAGAGGAACCGTCTACTAGCCCCTTGTCTGCATCTTTAGTCACTGGATAAAACTCCTCAACCACCTGACTCATCTCATCTTCATCATATTCAAACAGCGCATTGCCGAACCCCTTTGCAGCCGCAGCATCCAACGCAGCCTGATCAACGCCCTCCTCCTTCATCTGCCTGGCTTTTTCCCTTGCCTCGGCCACCGCTTCTTGCAATGACATCCCGTCTTTGATCACCAAATCCACGTAGTAGATTGGCGTTCGATGGCTCTGCGTCGTGCTTTTGCCTCGCAGCTTCAATTCCAGCGGCATGTACGCCAATAGACCACCAGAGACGGCCCGGTAATAGCTCAGCCTGGCGGCAAGCGTCCGGATACTGTTGTAACCGGTCGTGCGGAAGATGAAGGTACCGAGATCATCGTCATCACCGACCTTCACGTTCAGGCGGCCATACGGCTTGCACAGACCACCTTTACCGAACTCACACAACGTTGGCCCCGGGCATGGCAACGACTGGACTCCTGATTGCGTCAGACGCTTACAGGTGTCGCCATTACCGACACACATGGGCCGCCCGTTTTTGCGGTCGAACATGGTGTACTCAACCCGCAGGTTGAGATCCGCCTCGTTGAACAACATGCGTACCGGAATGGTGCGCAACTTGCCGTTTGGCGCATTCTTTCTCAGCTCTTCGTCCATGGGATGCAGCACCCATCCATCTTTCTCCTGGATCTGCGAGGTGATGGTGAACTGGTTGTCTTTTTGTGGCAGCCGGATGCCATTCTTCTCAATCACTCGGCCAATACTGATGCGCCCCAATACGGGGGGCGTGATTGCTAAGCCTTTAATCATGATTACTCTCCTAAAAAAGGGCCACGGGGCACTCGTCACGCCCGCATGGCCAATGGGGTTTTATGCTTGAATGAGAAACCGCCGACTGCCCGGCTTGGTGAGTGGGTATTGATCCAGAAGCTCTGGCTGATCCTTCAGCAGTTGCTTCACGTTGAGCCCCACGGAATCCTTGCTCCGCTTCCAGCTCACGCTGCCACTGGGGAATGTTGCCTTTGAGGCTTCGCCCATCTGACTCTCGATTCGCTGTTTCAGCTGGGATTCAGTGGATTTGAGGCTTTCCATTTCCGAGCGGATGGCCAATAGCTCGTCGAACGCATCCGACAGTTCCTTACTTTGGCTGAAGTCCAAGGTCTCCCCTCGGTCTACCGGGTACAGGTGGCGTAAGGCACGTTCGGCAGAATCGGTACCGTCAACGGGTGGCGGCGTGTCCGTTTCCACGAAATCCCAGAACTGGCGCTCCAGCACATACAGTGCCTCGATAAGCTCGTCGTTCCGTTCAACGCGGTAGATCTTCAACTCCTGACCACACAACAGAACGCACACGTCCGCTGCCTGCTTACCGGTCACCGCCAACTGATGCTGCACCTGGCACTGGATATAGTCGGGTACACCTTCCTTCCATAAGCGTGACCCAAACTCTCCTGCCGTTTTACACTCAAGGATTTGCACTTCGTCATCGGCTGCTACGGAGTAATCGAGGTTCGCCAGCATCCAATGCTTGTCGGGATCAGAATGCTGCAGCACCGCATTCACTCGGCGCACTTTGCGGCCTGTCTGCTGGCTGTATTGCTCAGCTACGATTGGCTCCAGAACATGGCCCCAATACACCGGTGAGCTGGGATTGCCTGAATCCGGCTTTGGTAAGCTCGCATCCCGCCCGGTTTTCACCATCCACAGCTCAAGCTGGGATTGATATGGGTTCATGCCAATGGCTGCAGAGGCATCGCTACTGCCAATACCTTTTTTGCGCACCTTCAGCCATTCGTCTCGGCTGAGATCCTTAGTGGAGACCAGCCGCAAAGCTGGGCGCTGCTTTTGAATTGCTTTTGCACTCATGCCCATGATGTTTCCTCCAGACATAAAAAAGCCCCGCAAGAGCAATAGGCTCAAGCGGGGCTTTATGACGTTTTGGTTTTAGTAAGCGGTGTTAAGCCACAAGTGACATGGCCTGCTCTAGCGCCCGGTTCTTAACGGCGGCGCCGGTTCCAAACCAGGCAGAATCTACCCGGTGATCTATGGTTTTGGCTCTGCGGTGGTGGTCGATAAATTCAGTGACCGCACTCAGCATTCCATAAGCCGTGCCATCCGACGACGCCAAAGCGGCACCCATGCCCTCACCTTCATAAAGCGCGAGTGCGCGGGCCATGGATCGTTCGTTGGTTTTGCCCACGCCCTCCTTCACATCCTCCGTAAACACTTTCAGGAAGTAGTTTCGTGCTTCCGTAGTTTTGACCTTGCGCTCGCTCAGCGTTTTGAGGCGATACATAAAGTCATCCCAGGCAGACACGGATATGCCGAGCTGCTTCTTGACCTGTTCCGCATCGAAGGCTGTGTTGTGCTTCACCTTGACGGAATTGGCAGTGGAGCCTTTCAGCGCAACCGCAAGGGTGTTGTTGCAGACCACACGAATACTGGTGAACTGAGCGGTGGTTGCCATGGTGCCGTCACACGCCGTCGCCAGCAATACGTATGCATTGGTCTGGTCATTGTCCTTGAGCATGCCGGATTGGCCAGTACGGGCGAGCGCCCACAGTTTCCGGCCGCCTTTCAAAACACCAGCCGTTTCCAGCTCAAAACCGGATACCTCCGTGAGATCCCGGTAGAACTCCAGGATTTCTTCTGGCTGCACCACTTTGAAGCGGTTACCAACGACCGACAGCGGTGCACGTGTATCCGAGCGATAAAGCACCTTGGAATCCGGATAGGACAGGATTTCACCCAGAGTGCCACCGTAATTGGTGACATATCGGACTGGGCTTTCCTGGATCTGCCAGTCCAGACCGGCTTGTTTTGCCCATACTTCCAGGGGCTGATTTGTGGTCAGTTCGTTCCCCAGACCATGCCAGGGGGTTTGGCCAACGTAGGCCATTTGCTCGATGAGATGAGCCATAGTTGTTCTCCTTAGAAATTTTCTCATGAAAATTAACGTCTTTGCCGAGGGCGTGACTCTCTTCACCCGAGGGAGACCGGGCGCGCCCTTGGGCGTCAGTAATTTATCCCGCGGGAGTTCGGGTTCGCCCTTGGGCGTTAGAGCTATCCCCCTTGGGAGTTCGGGTCTTCGCCGAAGGAATAGCCGCAATCGAGGCAGTGGTAGTTGTCGAGGACACGCTCATCCAGAACATCCCCCAGAATCACGCCAGCGGATGCGCCCGTTGCTCCGCCAAGCAGCGCGCCGATGACCGCACCACCGATCCCGCCGACAGTTGCACCTACCGGACCAGCGAGGATGCCGAGGGCTGCGCCAGCTTGCGCACCAGCCGTTGCAGCCGCATAGCCGCCATAGGTCCCGGCAGACGCACCGACCACGCCAGCGGTTTTCTTTCCGTAGTTGTTCTTGCCGATCCGGACGGACAGGCAGTTGGGGCATTTTTCATTCATTGGAATTTACTCCGTGATTTAGAAGGGAAGGCGCTGTTAAGGCCCTGATTCACGGGAATAATGTAGGTTTGAAAAAATTTTGAATGAACGATTTGGCTGCTACAGCTGCTACGCGTAGCAAACGTAGCTAAGCCTATGTTCTACCGATTAAAAAAGGGCTACTTCTACTTTCCTTATATCCCGGAATATTCCGGGAATAAGTGAGCTCTCTCTGATCGCAAGCGTTAGCCTCTGCTCAGATTGATAGGAGACAGCCAATGACCGGTACACCCAAAAGAGAAATCTGCTTTATCAGATTAAGGACCCTGATGAAAAAAACTGGGCTGTCTCGTGCATCAATCTATCTAAGGCTCAAAAAGGACTCCAAGTACTTCGATCCCGATTTCCCGAGGCAGATCAAAATCGGGGGCGGAGCGGTCGCCTGGATCGGATATGAAGTGGACGATTGGATGGAGCTTCAAATTGAGAAATCGCGGAGTTAATTGATACCCATGATCGAGGAGAAACTTATGCATCAGAACGAGATTTTTTCAAGGAGGCAGGCAACGTTAGCAAGCCAGCAAACCCTATTTGAACGCTATATAGACCTTCCGTATATACCACTACTCGGCCTGTTCGGAGATGCCGTTTCAGACGCGTGTCGGAAAATAAAACCTCCCTTGCCCTTAGCGCTCGTCGTCGGCTTAACGGCGGCATCCACCGCAACACAAGCTCTATTCGACGTTGATCGGCCAATAGGGGGCAGGACAACACTCTCGCTCTATACCCTTTTGATAGCAGATTCCGGCGAAAGAAAATCAAGCCTGATCAACTATTTTTTTGGGCCAATTCGCGAGGCTGAAATCGCCGCTGAACACGAATACCGAAAACGGCTAAGTCAGTGGGAACGCGACATGAACATTTGGGAGATACACCGAAAGGAACTGCAAAAAAAACTCAGCAAAGCCATCGCGCAAGACATCGCTATTGCCGCAGCAAAGGAGAACATTGATGACTAGCTCTCAAACAACTATCAATCAGCAGCTATACGACAACCACCTACAGAAAGCACCGGCGAAGCCAAAAGAACTGCAGTATCTATACGAGGATACGAGTAGCCCTGCCCTCCTCTACGGAATGCACCACAAAACGCAGAATGTTTGTGTCTTGGCCGATGAAGGCGCGGGTACGTTAAACCGGCTAGTCACACCAGGACTATCGGCGCTCATGTCATCCTGGAGCGGCATGCCCATAAAGGTTGAGCGGCGAACTACTGAGTCGTTCTCACTGCACGGCCAACGCATGGCTTTTCTGTTATCCATCCAGCCCGGCCCGTTTCAGGAATACCGCGATCGCAAATCCGATCTAGCCAAAGCAGCTGGACTATGGGCTCGCACTCTGGTCTGTGGTCCCATATCGACAATTGGTTACAGAGAAACAGTCCCCAACGAAGATACTGGCCCAGAGCCAGATGAGTATCTGAAACGCATTCGGGATCTGATCGCACAATCGGCCAATCAAGAGGGAAATTAAGTCATGAAACCGCTACTGAAGTTCGAGGAGGCAGCCATCCCCCTCTATGTGGATGTCTACAACGAGATAGAGTTCAACACGAGACCAGGCGGCTTGTATGAAAGTGCCAAAGACCATGCTTCTAAGCTCATGGAAAATGTTGCCCGTGTAGCAGGGATACTCCACGTGATCAACAACGAACAGGGCGATATCTCCTATAACACCCTGAATAACGCCATTCACATCTGCATATTCTTCTCAAAGGAATACATCAGAGTGTTTAACAACAAACCACAGCATGTTGTCAATGCAATGGTACTTAACGATTGGCTAACAACACATTATCGTTTGAAAAACGAAAGATTGACAACCAAAAGAAAAATTCAACAGTTCGCTAACTCACAATTAAGAAAACCAAGCCAACTAAGGGATGCTCTTGAATTCCTTGAATGCAATGGAGCAATCAAGACTTCACTGGATGAGAAAAAAACGCTTTGGATAGATACCCGACCAGATCTACCGGATATATTATAAGACGCCTAACTTTACGGCCTGAATATCAAAAAATTCAGGCCCTAACACGCATCAACCTTGTAAAATAATTCTGGTACTTATTATATTAGGTAAGGATAGTTATAGAGATGTACGCAATGAAAGAAGAATATGCTAATACAACAGTAACACAGACAGTATTTGAATCAATAGATACCGTAAGGGATCTAAAAGATATTGAAAATATGGTAAAACAGATATCAGATCCATCAAGAGATAAACATCCAAAAAAAATTAACCTGACCAGGCTTTTGAGAATTAATGAAGATCAATTATCGGTAGAAGCTCCTCTTTATTATATGAACCCATATGTGGAAGTTTTTTTCTCCGCTAAGAGTGCCGTGCTATCTTCCTTTTTGCTCGAGTACGATTTGAAAAAAATATTATCAGGAAGACTTGAATCAAACTACACGTATCAGAACTTCAGACAATATGTTAAGGAACACACATCAAACCCAGAATTTAAGATGAAAATAAGGTCAAATAGAAAATCAGAAAGGAAAAGAGAGGTGAGCACTGAAAGTTACATAGACGCATTTATACAGAAACATGCAAGATTGATAGTAGTAAGGCTAGACCTCTACTTAACACTCGATACTGATAGGGTAAATTATACAAAATATTTTCTAAAAAATATTATGTATTTTTGGAGTCAGTTCAGGAGAGACATCAAGGAGTCGAAAGCAATACCAAATCCAGAGGGATTCATAGGTTCTTTTGAGTATGGGCATATTAGAGGTTTCCATTTCCACGTCATACTGATATACGATGGATCAAAAAATCAAAGAGACGTCTATATCGCCCAGGAAATTGGGGAACACTGGAAAAATAAGATAACTGGCGGTAAAGGGAGTTACAATAACTGCAACTTAAAAGCTAGCCTTGGGGGCTACGGCGATCGAAACGGTACCGGACGCATTGATCATTACGACAAAGATAAGATAAATAATTTTAAAGACGCAGCGTATTACCTGTGTAAAACTGATTTCGCTTTACAGGCGGTTCTTGACAACGAGCGAACCTATTTTCGTGGAAACATGCCAAAATTGGGTTCAGCCCGGGGCAGAAGACGAAGAATATTATCTAAATTTAAATAAAAATTTCATTTATTTAATTTCTGATAAATTCACTTATGTACTTATAGGTTGCTGATCCTGGACTCTTTTTTCCTATAGGTAGCTCAGCGGCAATCCATAATTCAAAGCTTTTATTATCGAAATTCCTAGTTTTAAAAATATAATTCATCTTTTTATTAGAACGGCCAACGACATACTCTTCCCTACTATTTCCATTATTATTTGCATGATGATTAACTTCTGCCAAGCGATTAATTGCGCTCAAGATATCGATTCGTCCATTTTTTGGATCACCTAATACTCCCCTTCTGTAAACTGACCATTCGCAAGACACAATCTTATAGGCATCTTTTAACTTCTGCTCGTTGCTAATCGACAAATACTCTGATAGCTCCCTAATCCATGAATCATCGGCACCAAAGTTAGGTTTATGTTCTAATTCTTTTTTATATTTTAAAGCAACTTTATTTAAGGCGATCAGTGAAGTACTCATCCATGGACTTGAAATTAAATCATCATACGCTTTGTACTCTGGCTCATTTCTAATATCGATCTTGTCTGCATCGCTCTTCAAAATCTGCAAATCTTCTAAATTGAGATCTATAAATATTTCCTCAAAATTATCTTCAACATAATCATTTTCAACCCCGGCCTTACGAGTAGTAAATACAAAGCACGTATCCTTCGAATAAAACATTCCGAGATATTGCATGTCTGACAAAGGATCATAATTTTTACTAAAAATATTTTTTACTGGACGGAATTCTACAATCGAACGATCAGACTCATTCACCAACACAGTTCCAGAATCCACTTCAGCAATCTCTATCGCACAATTAATGCTAACGGACTCATAATTCTCGATATCCCGAACTAATTCCCTATCTAAACGAAAAATAATTCTTCGAGCATCAACAAGACTGTAACTTTGCCTAGTTACAATTCCATTTCGTTTAAAATAAATAGCCTTAAAATAAACTTGGAGAGTATTTGGACAGTCTGCCCATACTCCGCTTTTAACCGCTATTAATTGATCAAAAAAGCTTCCTCTATGAGCGGGCCAGAAATTCTTAAGCGCCTTTACACTTACTAAACTTTCTCGAACTCTCTTGTCTTGTGTCTTTTCAGGCGAACGCATTATTCAGTTACCTTACGCTCAGGTGAAACAACTTTCGAACGTGAGAGCCAAGTAAATCCCATGCTTCCTCTTTCTCGGGGCCATAACTGTGGCGCTGGTAGACCCTCTTCACTTTATTCTCTTCTGTATGATTCAGGCATCGCTCTGCAACCTCTGGCATAACGCCCAGCGCCGTCATTAACGTCGCTCCTGTTCGCCGGAGATCATGTGGGGTCCATTTCCCTCCTGGAAGGATCAGTGCCTGGGCCTTTGAACTCCGCCCCTTATTCGGCTCCTTGCCCGCTGGCAACTGTCGATCACGAATTTGTTTGGTGATTGATTTTGGACATACAGGACCAGAGTCAGATGAATTTGGGTAACACCACCAGGAATCCTCGGTAAGAGTTTTCAGGTCTTTAAACCAGGCTATTGCGAAGCTGGATAAGGCAATCTCGTGAGGTTTGCCATTCTTGCTGTTTTCAGCGGGTATCTTCCAAGTACCTCGTTTCAAATCCACATCGACCCACGCTGCCTTAATCAATTCCCCAATTCTGCAACAAGTTGTCAGCATGATCCAGATAGCGATAGAGGTAGATGGTAACATCTGAGCATCGGGGATCTGATTGGCAAGTGCTTTAATTTCATCATCACTCAACACCCTGTCGCGCTCAACGTCTTTGCCGCCAATCTTTGACTTCCGGATACTGGCTGTGGGGTCGTACTCAATCAAATCACGATCGACTGCAAAACGAAACATCTGCCTGATAAGGCTCAGCGTCAGCTTCGCCATGCGGGTCACACCGCGATTAAGCTGCGCATCAACGACCTCTGTGACATGCCCCTTTTTGACATCTTCAACCGCAAGCTGACCGATTTTAGGGAGCACGTCCTTTTCAAAGAGCCTACGAACCTCTGCACCGCCATCTTTCCGGCTTTTAAGGTCAATATCCGCCCAATGCTCAAAAAGCTCTTTGACCGTCTTACGGGCGGCCTGGCGTGCTTTTTCTGCTTCTGCAGCCTCTCGCTCAGCCCGCAGCCTGGCCATCTCCGCCTCGTGTGTGGCCTTGCGTGCGTCCTCCTCCGCTTCCTGATACTCCCTCAAATCCCGAATGCCAGCCTGATATAAGCGGGAAAGCTCACCGGCCTTCGTTCGCGCTTCTCGCAAGGTTAAGCCGTCTTTACCGGACTGGTCGTAATTGCCTACAGGAAGGAAAACCCGCTCACCCTGAGAATTGGTATATCGGAAATAAAACAGCCTGTCCCCGCTTTTCAGAATGCGGGCCATAAAACGCCCACAGCCCCTCGGAGCATCCTCAGTCAACCAGACCGATTTCGCTGGCTTAGAGTTCATTTGCTTGTCTGTAATCGTTCCCATTACCACCCACTCAATTAAGGCCGGATTCTCGTCACCGTTTTGTCACCGTTTCTCGATCGCTTAAACTGGATGGTATTGGATTCCGTTGGAAAACACAAAACGGAAAAATCAATTAAATCAGGGGGAAAGGTTTTTATGCTAGATTGGGTTAGACCCTATTGGATGGCTATTAACCTTTATGGGGTGCAAGGGGTCGTAGGTTCAAATCCTACCGTCCCGACCAATTCCTTATAAAAGAATCAGTCACTTAGCGGTGGCTGATTTTTTTATGTCCCAAGATTGTCCCAATTTTCAGTTTTTGCCTTCCCCGCATACATCATCAATATTTGACTGACAATTTCATAAGTACTCAAAAGGGTCCGACCATACCTTTAACCAACAACGATTTAGTATTTGTTTCCCGTAGAAAAAACGGATATGAATAAGTGCCTCCACGGGCCCCGATACCGAGTAAAATTCTCAACGGTATATCTTCACCCACTGCGTACCAAATTCGGCTAGAATTTTGGGTTTGATGACAATTTTCATCGTACACACACAGCTCCCTCCTCCTCAATGAATCGGCTCGGGCTACCTTGGGCGTCTGTGTAACCATCCCATAAAGTAGCCGCAACGGTCGCAAAGCGAACCTTCGGGGTAAGTCCACTTCTTTAGCGAGCACGATGGATACAGAAAATAAGAGGGAGCTACAAAAGGGTCCACACTGGTCACTTCACCTGTTCTGGGAGCCGTTCCAAGACTATATCCATCAACAAACAGCGTAAATTGGTTATCGGTAGTCACAATGACAGTGAAGCTCTATCCGTACTGCATGATGTATTTGCGGGGAACCACTCAGATTTCGTGACACGATGCCGTGAAATCTATGAACATATTTACTCATAAGGTGCCCGATAAAGCACCATGGGGGCGAGAAGGCGACCTAGCGCAATGTGTTACGGGCAGCCCTCCCTCTGCCCGACACGAGATCATCGCATAGCCTTGAGAGCCTGAGCCCATTTATGGAGCTCATTCAGCATGGCTGTGGCGGAGTTGTCGATGAGCTCGTTGGACCGGAAGACTTTGTTGTCGTCGATTTGATTCCACGGCATCTGCACCATAACGCCCTCGACCATGGGCATCATTTTCAGGGTGGTCACCAGTTGTTTAGTGATCTGGGCCGACCGTAAACCGCCAGAAATCCCACCATAGCTTACAAAACCACACGGCTTATAGTTCCACTCTTTATAGTCGTAGTTGAGGGCATTCACGAGAGAGGGTGGCGCGAAATAGTTGTATTCGGGGATTACGAACGCGTAGGCGTCGGCCTCCGCGACGCTCTTCGACCACGCTTTAGTGTGTTCCTTTTCATATTGCTGCATGCGCGGATGCACCGGCTCATCGTAGACCGGCAACTCAAAATCGGCGAGATCCACCAGGCTGCACTCGAAGCTACCGTTGGTCTTGGCAAACTGATCGAACCAATGTGCCACAGAGGAACCGACTCGTCCCGGCCGTGTGCTGCAAATGATGGTTTGAAGTTTAAGTGTCATAGTCCTCTCCTGCAGGGCGGGACAAAAAACGGATAAGAACCCTCAGAACTCCAATCCGCGTAAATTCGCTGCCTCAAGCCATGCTCTCAATCTCACTGCCGCTGAAGATAGCTATTTCGTTCCAGCGACAGTGAATTGGACCTTTAGCCTTTGAGTTTAGCCGCAATGGTGGCGACATATTCGCCCTGGTGGCGGGCAATATCCAGCTCACGATCGTCCGGCTGCCGGGAGCCATCACCACCGGCGATGGTCGATGCGCCGTAAGGCGTGCCGCCACTCACCTGGGAGATATCAAATTGCTTGGGGTTGGTGTAGCCGATCGGCACAATAACCATGCCGTGGTGCGCCAGTGTGGTCCAGGTAGAGGTGATGGTCATTTCCTGACCGCCAGTTGTCCCGGTTGAGGTGAACACGCTCGCCACTTTGCCTGCCAGGCTTCCCTTGGCCCAAAGGCCGCCGGTCTGGTCGAAGAAGGTGCGCACTTGTCCGGACATATTGCCAAAGCGAGTTGGAGTGCCGACGATGATAGCATCATAGTCGGCCAGCTCAGCTGGCGTGGCCAACGGCGCGTCTTGGTCGACCTTTCCGCCTGCCGCCTTGAAGGCTTCGTCATCCATGGTTTCAGGGACACGTTTCACGGTGACCTCTACGCCATCGACGCTACGAGCGCCCTCAGCAACTTTGTTCGCCATGGTTTCGATATGACCATACATTGAGTAGTAGAGTACAAGAACCTTTGCCATTTTCGTTTCCTCTTTGGGTGTAGATTGATTTGAGTTTGCTTTGCCCGTCGTGCGGGCAATGAGATCGCCGAACAGCCCCATTGGAGCGTCTCCTTGAGCTAAGATCGACGCGTGCAGTCCACCTGAGTGTAGGCCGACGAGCACATAGGCGCCAACAACTGGACCTCTGCATTGAAAGCTTTCACGCAACGTCCACTAGCACAATTTCACTGTCTTCCTCGGCAGTGGCCACAAGCACCTGTTCATCGTTGACCGCGACACCATCACCTGCTTTTGCGACGACCCCGTTGATAGTGACCTGCCCGGTAGCCAGCACCAGATAAGCCTTGCGCCCGGCCGCGATGCGGTACTCTGCACTTTTGCCGGCTTCCAGCGTCGCAGCGACGATGCGGGCATCCGTACGGATGGGCAGGGCTTCCGTATCGCTCGGTAAGCCACTGGCGAGCGTGACAAAGACGCCGCTGCGTTCACCCTTCGGGAACGGCTTGGTGCCCCAGGATGGCGGCAGCCCAGTTTCGTTGGGCATGATCCAGATCTGAAAAATCTGGGTCACTTCGTCTTCCTCGTTCATCTCGCTGTGAGCGATACCGGTTCCGGCACTCATCACCTGCACATCGCCTGCCTCGGTGCGGCCGCGATTACCAAGGTTATCCTGGTGCGTGATTGCGCCTTTGCGGACATAGGTGATGATTTCCATGTCGCGGTGCGGGTGGTAGGGAAACCCCGAGCGCGGAGCGATCGTGTCATCATTCCAGACGCGGAGAGATCCCCAGTGCATGCGTTTGGGATCGTAATACTCGGCAAACGAGAAATGGTGTCGCGTGTCCAGCCAGCCATGCTTGGCGCCGCCGAGTTCCTGGTAAGGGCGAAGTTCGATCATCGCAAGTCTCCTGTTAAGCGTTGGGCCGGGGTATCGGTGTATAAGCAGTCAGGCAACCCGGCTGATAGTGTTATGGTCCGCAATTGGTTCAAGCTGATAAGGTCATTTTCGTCACAGAACAACGAACATATTCGTATGGCGGTGCCGAGATGATACAACCTCAGGGGATCAAGACGATCTTTCCTGAACCCCCGGCATTAATGTCGCGATAGGCCGCAATGCCCTCCGACAACGGCAGCGTCGTAAAATCATAGGGGACCGGTATCGACCCCTTGTCAAAATCAGCCCCTATCCGTGCGAGCACTCTCGCGCAGTCCTCCAGGCTATACAGCAGTGAGTTGACGCCAATGATTGAACCGCCGCGTCGATACAGGCCGAGGATAGGTGTGCTGACCAATCCGTCTGCCGGCGCCGCAATCACCGCGACACGTCCGAACGGAGCGACGCTATTCACGGCCGCCGGTAGCCAGAAGCCCGTTGTATCGAATATGACATTAGGCGGATTCTGCTCGAAGCTCTGTTCTGCCTGCTCAGGCAGTTGGTCTGCATGCGACAACTGAAAAGCGTGAATTCCCTCAGCTTCCAGGTCTTGCACAACCTCGGCGCGGCGGACCCCGTGAACAACTCTGGCTCCCCGGGCCGTGGCTAGCGCCTGGGCAGCCCTGGCCACCGCTCCGGCGCCAATGATCAGCAGACGGGTATCAGCCCGGACCTGGCTTCGCTCCAGAGCATCCCAGGCAGTGATATAAGGAACGCCGCAGGTGGCCGCTTGCGCAAAGGAAAGCAACTCAGGCTTGGGCGCGACGGCGTTAGCCGGCACCGCCACATATTGCGCATGACAGCCATCCCGGTTGAAACCGAAGCCCTTGCCAGCCCCACCCCAGACAGCGGTGCCCATGAGTTCTGGCGGCCCCTCCACGACGACCCCTGCAAAATCCCGTCCGGGAATGCGAGACACTGTGGTGTAGGGAAAGCGCCCAAGGACGTTCTTCACGTCACTGGGATTCAAGCCCGCCGCCCGGACCTCGATCAGAACCTCGCCAGCACCGGGTTTAGGCACTGGCAGATCGCGCAGTTGCAGCGAATCGAGTTCGCCGGCGGTCGAAAATTGTAAGGCTTGCATGATGGACCTCGGTGCCTGGGTTCAGTGTGTTCCTGAGGTGGCGGCTTAGTCAGCCCCACCCCGGTTGCTTTATCTGACTAGAAGCGCTCACGCCCGTGCGGCTGATCAAAATCCAGCGCGGGGCCCGCGGGCACGACGCCAGTTGGATTGATGGTGCCGTGGCTACGGTAGTAATGCTCCTTGATGTGCTTCAGATCGACTGTCTCAGCCACGCCCGGCCACTGGTAGAGCTCGCGGACATAGCCGGCGAGATGTGGGTAGTCATTGATCCGCCCCAGGTTGCACTTGAAGTGCCCGTGGTAAACCGCATCAAAGCGGACCAGAGTGGTAAACAGACGCCAATCCGCTTCCGTGATCTGTTCGCCGAGCAGGTAACGCTGCTGCGACAGACGCTGGTCCAGCTCATCAAGTGCCTCAAACAAGGGGAATACCGCTTGTTCATAGGCTTCCTGAGTGGTCGCGAAGCCAGCTTTGTAAACCCCATTGTTTACCCGGTCATAAACTCGGGCATTCAGGCTATCGATCTCCGTGCGCAGAGCTTGTGGATAGTAGTCACCTGCCCTGGCTCCAACGCCGTCAAAAGCGGAGTTGAACATGCGGATAATCTCGGCGGACTCATTGCTGACCGGCCGGTTCTGATGCTTATCCCAGAGCACGGGAACCGTCACGCGCCCGGTATACTCAGGCTCTGCCGTCGTGTAGATCTGATGCAGGTAACGCGCTTCTTGAACAGGATCAGCAACCACGCCCTCATCAGGCTCAAAGGTCCAGCCATGTTCTCCCATGAAAGGATTGACCACTGAGACTGAAATCATGGACTCCAACCCTTTCAATTTACGAAAGATCAGCGTCCTGTGCGCCCAGGGACAAGCCAGGGAAACATACAGATGGTAGCGTCCGGCTTCGGCCTGAAAGCCACCACGACCGGTAGGACCAGGACTGCCATCCGGTGTAAGCCAGTTGCGAAATTGCGCCTCGCTTCGAGCGAAGCGCCCCTTGTTGGATGCGGTGTCATACCAGCGGTCGACCCACTGGCCCTCAATAAGCAAGCCCATTTTAGACCTCCTGTTCTTGGTGCGATTTGAGACACCAAGGGAGAGCCTTCTCCCTTGGTGACTGTTAAGCAGGCGCGGCTTGGCGTGCTATACCGAAGCGCGGGTGTGGTTCGCGCCACCAGCCAGTTTGCGATCCAGAGAGAACTTACCCCCTCCGTTAAACGCCAGAGCCACTGAAATGGCGACCAAGGCGAGACCAAACTCATAGCCGTTGTTGCTCATGAACAATCCATTGGAGATGTGGACAGTGAATATCGCGACGAGCATCGTAATAGCCAGTACTACTGCCGCAGGCCGGGTCAGTAATCCAACCAGTAGCGCGATACCGCCAAAGAACTCTGCACTACCTGCAGCGAGGGCCATCAGATAGCCGGGCTCCAGACCGATGGAGGCCATCCACTGCCCGGTCCCTTCCAGGCCGTATCCGCCGAAACTGCCGAACAGTTTCTGTGCGCCGTGGGCGACAAAAATAACGCCGGCCGGGATGCGTAGCGCCAGACCAGCCAGGCTGTCGTCGGTTGAAAGTACACGTTGGATAAATGTGTTATTCATAGCTTTTCCTCTACAATTAGTCAGTATCGTTGATCGATGGGAGTACTATATTTGTTGGCATTCACTATGAATAGCGGAACGTTTTGATCTGTAGCATCAGAGGAATTGAACTATGATTTCACCCATAACACTGGATGCATTACGGACACTGGACGCGATAGAGCGGCGGCACAGCTTTGCTGCCGCAGCGGATGAGCTGTTCCGGGTCCCTTCGGCGGTGTCCTACACGGTAAATAAACTGGAAGAAGACCTTGGTGTAGCGCTGTTTGATCGCAGCCGGCGCAAGGCGGAACTCACTGCAACGGGGCGCCTGGTGCTGGAGCAGGGTCGACAGATCCTCAAGGCCACTGAAGAGCTGACCGCACTAGCTCGGCAAGCAGCTGATGGCTGGGAAGTTGAGCTTCGGATCTGCATCGACAGTGTTTTGACCTGCGATCCTGTTTATGACCTGATCGAAGCGTTCCAGCAGGTACAGCCCAAGACCGAAATACGGCTGAGCGAAGAAGTGCTCGGCGGCAGCTGGGATGCGCTGAATGATGATCGCTGTGATCTGGTAATCGGGGCGGAAGGTGCCCCTCCCACGCAGGGATTTGGCCTTCATCCACTGGGGGCGGTGTTGTTTGAGTTTGCCGTTGCAGCCGATCATCCGCTGGCTGAGTTACCGATGCCCCTGCCGGCCAGTGCGACCCAGGACTACCCGACGGTCATCGTGGCGGACAGTTCACGGCATTTGCCTGTCCGCTCCTCAGGCCTTCTGGACGGACGTAGTCGACTTATTGTTCCTACGATCGAGCGAAAAATAGAGGCGCAGTGCAAAGGTCTGGGCGTCGGGTACCTCCCGCGGCACCGAATTACGAGAGAGCTGGCAGCAGGGACTCTGAAACTTCTCACGCTGGATGCGCCACGACCACCCGTCGACATATCGGTGGCCTGGCATCGAGGCAACCCGGGGAAAGGGCTCAAATGGTTCGTCGACCGCCTGAAACAAATGCGGTTCGACCCTGCCAGCGGTTCTCTGACTCGACAGTAATCACCTCATCCCGCATTCCAGGCGCGTTGAGTGATCCGCGCATATGCTCCCTTACGGTTCCAATATCGAGGTCCAGTGGGTATAAATACGAGAAGAACGAAATGCGTGACTGATATAACCGATAACGCAACCGGGGACTGATCACACTAAGGTAGCCCCCGACGCGATTATGGTGGATCGATTATGAACAAGAGCAACTCAGAGAGTGCATTGGACGTGGTCATCGTGCCTCGTACACGCGAACTCGGCGACCATTTTGAGGTGCGTCGAGCTCTACCGACCACCAAGCGACGGATGGTAGGCCCGTTTGTGTTTCTCGACCAAATGGGGCCGCACCGGTTTGACCCTGGCTCCGGCCTGGATGTTCTTCCACATCCTCATATTGGCCTCGCCACGGTCACCTACCTCTTTGACGGGGAGATCCTCCACCGCGATAGCCTGGGCACCGTGCAGCCCATTCGTCCAGGCGAGGTCAACTGGATGACGGCCGGACAGGGAATCGTCCATTCAGAGAGGACCCCGCCCGGGATGCGGGAGAACGAATCTTTCCTGTTCGGGCTCCAATGCTGGGTAGCACTGCCTAGGGCTTACGAAGAGGTCTCGCCCTCTTTTGTGCATGCGAAGGCGGATGAATTGCCGATCGAAGAAGCCGAGGGCGTTACGGCCAAGGTCGTGGCTGGGACCTTTTTCGGACGGCGATCTCCGATATCGACACTCTCTGACATGTTCTACGTAGACGTCGTGTTACAACCCGGTGCCCGGCTTGTGGTCCCACCGGACTACGAAGAACAGGCCCTGTATGTGGTTCAAGGCACAGTCGACTTGGGCAGCGACGGCTCTTTTGGTGCTGGGCAACTTCTGGTGATTAAGCCCGGCAAGGACTTAGTAGTCGCCGCCCCCCATTCGGTCACCCGGCTCATGCTCCTGGGCGGCGAGCCTATGGACGGCCCTCGTGCAGTGTCATGGAATTTCGTGTCCAGCTCACAGGAACGGCTTAAACAGGCTCAGGACGACTGGCGAAACCAGCGGTTTCCCACCATTCCGGGCGAAACCGATAGGATCGAACTCCCCGACATTACTGGAAAGCCCGTCTTCTATCCCTAGCTCACTGACCGGCTCTAAGTTTTGCACACTTACCCGCCCCCGAGTGTTAATCCAGCTTCTCCCTAGCGTGGTCAGTAGCATGCTATGCAACGTAGATTACCGGGAACCACTACCATGTACAGAAACGCATTTGGCGGTACATTTAGGGTGTAACCATCCCCTAAAACCGCTGCATGCGTAATTAGAGTCTGGACTTACGCCGGTTCACTAGACACTCCTGGCCTTCATCTGGAATTACCCGGTCCAGACTACCTTCACCAGCCCATCGCGGTACGGCAAGAAGGTCCGCTTTCCAATGTTCGCTTTTGTTTAAGTGGGGACAGTTTATGGTTACCTAACCTGACCAGTTTATGGTTCCACTACCAGATCCCCAACTTCTTTTTTATCGGCAAAGGTAAACCTTCGTAAATTTCGCCCAATGGCTCTGCCGCCAACGCCCTTAATTTTTCGTTTTCCATCCGCAATTCCTTGACCAGATTGACCAAGTCGTCTTTCCGGCTCTTCCTGGTTCCGGTGGCCGTCGGGTGCTCGACGCGCTTCAATTTGGCGTTCTTGGCTTCCTCCAAATCTGCGTTTGTGGCGTCAAGGTATTGTCTAAAATGGGGCGAATAGCTCGACGTGTTCATGAGCGTTGCGCGATTCATGCCGATTGCTGCGGCGACTTCGGAGCCCTTGATTAGATAATTTTTCTTCACGAGAAAATCCGTAGGCGTGCGGTGACGCCGAATGTAGAGCGCCTTCTCTCGTTTCATATCCTGCACACACTGCCAGGCGGCGGCACTGGCGTTTCTGTCGGAAACCCAGTCTGGACGATCTTCGGGTCCTTTGTCGGCCCCTGCCGCCGCACGTTTTATTAGATACTCCATCACCATTACGCAGTCCTCAACTTGTAACTGGTTAACACGGATTCAAGCTCAGGTAGTGCCTCGTGGCGGGCGTTAAGCGTCCGGACGTGACGTGTGACATCGCGCACCATCTCTAACGAAGGCTGTTTGAAAATGTCCGGGACGGCCGGGTTGTTCAGAACCTCAACATGCGACGCAATTTGAAAAAGCATCCATTCGACATTGGTCGTCTGCATCAGATTATGGACGCACCCCAAGCACAGCTCCGGGGACGCATTGTGACGCATGGGTTCTCCCTGTTCCGCACATCTGGCCCTATACCTGGTCCGCCGCATCAGCAAACAATACCCCCAAGGATTCGCCTTAATGTTCTCAACCTCTATGTTTGCCAGTTGCTCGGCTAATTCCATCTGTTGCTCCGGGCTCTGGACGCGCGTCTGTCGGAGGAGGCGGCGCAGTAACTTATTCATTTGACCAGCATAGCCTTCGCCGTGACTTTTGATGTAGTTGTGAACAAGTGAATTAATAACGCGGATCTTCACTCGTTGGTGGCCTGCGCGGTTGTCTTTATCGCGAATGTAAGCCAGCCACATGGTGCGACTGATGTGTTTAAACTGGCTGCGGATCATCCAGCCTGCATCACCATCAAACCGCCGGTAAATCGCCTCTGCCCACATGTGGCGGAACGCATGGGGGCTTGGATAGAGTGCCTCACCCAGCATCTCGCTGTGGATAGTTTTGGATGTTTCCCCCGATTGGCACTCGACGTCACTGAGTGAGGAAAGCCAATCCCGTGTTTCGTCGGACAGGTGAGTGTCAAGCAAAGCCCGCCAGTCTGCCCGCAGGGTGCCGCCGCGGTATTGGCTTACCCAGTCTTTCTTGTCGCCAAAAGATCTCTGGAAAAAGAAAGCCAGCCGAGGCCATTCTTCACGGCTTCGGCGATGCGCCTCTCGTAAATTCCCGTCTATTGAGAGTTCGCTCCATTCGTCGGCGGAGCGCGATACCAAAAGCCGTTCCTTTTCCCGGTACTGGTCCATCGTCAGCAAATCGCCGGATGCTTCAACTTGCGCCAAATTTTGCCACGACTCCCAGTTATCGATCAGTTCAAAACCGGCATAGTGTTGGACGTAGTGCGGCCACAGGCCACTGACGGCTTTGAGCACTGTCTCTTCAGACTGGGAGGGGATTTTTCTATTGAATGTTCCATACAAACATGGGCGGTCACCGTCAGAGCCATGCATACGACCCAGGCGCTCAGCGATTGCAACAGCACTGAAAGTGACTTCCCGTAACTGTCGGACTCGTCCGGATGTCTTATAGACGTACCAATCTACCTGATAGCGATGCGGGAAGGCATACTGATCCAGCTTATCCATGTTTCGGTTGCGCTGGATGTCAGAATAGGAAAACCCGAACTCACTTGCTCTCCATCCAGTCAACGCCACCACACCGACTAAGCCAGCCGACGCGACCAGTTCAATGAATTGGCGAGGCAGACTGTAGCCGCCTTTCGTCTTTTTCCCGCCCTCGTATACCGTTCCGTCAAGGCCAAAGGATTTAAAAAATGCCACCGTGGGCACAAAAGAGCCGCTTTGGTCACAGCGTTGTTTCATGGCATCGAGAATTTGCAGGAACAAGTGCCAGAGCACCGGCCTCTGACATTCTCCCAGAAGGCACTGCGTTTCCTCGATATCCTCCCGGCGCAGCCAGTCCCAGATGATAACCCGCAGGCGGTCTACGGTCTCCGGTGAAGGCACAAGCCCGAAAGCTTCGGCAACCTGCTCTAACACGTTTTCTTTCAGAACGTGATGTTCGAAGCGTGCCTTACGATGAGCTTCCAGAAAGTAATCCACAACAGCTGTCTGCATCCGCTGCCCCAATGCTGGCCTACTTGGCCATATCTCGGTGACCGGTCGCCCCTCAAGGACCCGGGAGATATGAGCCCTAACAGATGTCTGGCTTACGCCCAGATCCGTGGCAATCGTCGCACAGGCTTGCAGTGTTTGACTGAGGGCGCAGGCAAGCGGGGCGTGCTCCTCAAAAAAATTGAGACAGTGCTCCACATAATATCTACCGTGATCCAGAGTAAGCAGGTTAAAGGACTGGCCTTTTTTCCAATCCTGATAGGTCAGGTCATTGTCCGTCAGCTCAGGAATCAGCACCTTGAACTGCCTCCTGACATGTGCCTCTGTCACATCCCGAGAAATCCAGTCGAGGCCCAGCTCCGAGGTAGCGTCTTTCAGAGCTTGAAGGGGCATGAGAAACGTCATGTCCATTTCACTGCGTACGGCTTTCAGCGGCGAGGGACGTCCCCCTCTCCAATTGTTCGTTAGCATAAACGTCAACACAGCTCGGCTGTTTTCGCGGGTGAGGCGGGGCAGGTTTCTTCGCGCCAAGGCGACCATCCACAGCCTCAGTCCTTTCAGTCTTCTTGTGTAGCTGTTGACGGTCGTCGATTCGGCGAGGGACAGCCAGATCTGTTTGGAGAGCGAGACGGGATCAATTCCCCGTTCCCGCACCCAGTCTGGATAGACCTCAGACAGTGCCAAAACAGTGTCAAAGTCGACCGTGTAACGTTTTCCCCTTTGGTTGATGAATTGCCATACGTTCTCCGTGAATTGATTACCCCGGTTACCAGGCAAAGCGCTGAGGCGTGCCTGCAATTCATTGAGATCCGGTAGGTTCCGATGCCGACGTGCTATCGTTGCGGTCATTCCACAGTCTCCAGGAGGTAATCAAACAAATTGGGCAGATGGGGCTTGAGGTCGGCATATTGTTTCTGGGCCTCAGCAGCAGAACGCATACGAGCCAGATTGCGCGTCATCCATTCAACGCGGATCAACAGCGTGCGCTCGACCCAATCGGGCCGGACTGCGAGCATTTGCGGTAGCCGAGCCTCGGCTTCGGCGATCGTATGAATAAATAGCAGCGCCTGCTCCACTGTGTCAGGAACGAGGATGATATCGTCGTTTTGGATCCGTTCGATGGACTGGTCGAGCGAATGAACTCGAATGTCCTCTGAACCGGTGGCCTCCACCACGCGAGTGCTCAACTCCAGATCGTTCACCGCTGCCGCCATTGCGGATACAGACGGTCGGTAGACAACATTCTGAAGATCGTTCAGAACCAGGCGGGTGACTCGACCTGCACGGTTGACGAAATCCTTATTGGCATCGGTCAGATAAGCATGCTTTTCGGTTGCCGAGGTGTGCGAGTGGTGGTTGATCAGGTCACTGTCACGGTAACGGTCTGATCCCGCATGAACGGCAGTGGTCTTCACGTGCGTGAGAGAAAATATGTGCTGTGGAAGGGAGCGCGCCACCGTTTCGCGGTACGCCCCGATATTACTTTCGGGTGTCTTGGCAAAAATGCCCACGGGTTCGCTGCCCTGAGTCAGCGCCAACGCGGCGTCCAGAAAGATCGAACTGGCACCGGCACGCCTTAAAGCTGCGTCAATTCGCCGCTTGACGGAAGGCAATTCCCAGATTCGCCACAAGAAAGAGATATCTCCTTGCTGCGCGAAACCTTCTCTAATGTCCGGCATCGCTTTTTCTGACATAACGTTGAATTGGAAAACAGGGCTAGAGACCGGCAAACCTGTGAAGTAGCGATATTGGGCTTTTGTCCAGCAATCGGACGCCATCAGGATCGCTGGTTGCCGAGTCGAGCTGGCGCGGCCCTTGTAGTAACAACACTCCATCGCAATCAGGCGACCGGATTGATTGAATTCGAGTGCGTAGTCCGTTGTTTTCAGTTTAAGAATATCGGTTGGCTGCACCGCTTCACAGGCAACTAACCAAGCCATCAGGCGCTCCTCAAGAGGGGAGTAAACGTGTTGATAATCCGGATGGAAAATGGTTGGAGAGCGAGCCCAGGACCGAATGCGTTGGCCGCAGACCCAGGGCCCTGAGACCAAGCTTTCAATGCAGCTCTGCGATAACAGCGTTTTGATAGACTTTCGGTCAGAGGGGCGAACCAAATCCAGCCACAGCAGTTCTGTCCATGCGTCTCGCGGCTGCCCTGCTGAGTCAAACGAACCAAAACGCCTTAATATCTTGTAGTTCCATTTACGAAACCAGTTCTTCCCGCAAGCAGGTTCTTCAAACGTTGTAATGGGGTGTTCCTGCCATTCCGACCGGACGTCTAGTAGATGAAGTAGTGTCTCGGCAATCGTCACCCGAAAGCTCAAAAACAATCTGCTTGGGCTTTCCAGTTGAAGGTATTTTTGCTCACCGAGAACAGATCGCAGCCAGGGCAGATTGAACCAGTCCGTAAGGGTATATGGCTGAACATTTTCACTTTTTGAAGGCTTTGACACCCTCAGTAGTGTCTTTAGATAGCTGAAATCCTCGTTAGTCAGGCCAGGGCTAGCCAGAGCCTTGTTCATGACTGTGGTTAAGCATTCTAAGGGGCTGCGCTTCTGGCTCTGCTGATTCATGCAATGCGCTTCGTAGGCCTTCAGGCAGTCGTAGCGATTGATGTCGGTGCTTTCGTAACCCGTTTCGTTCACCCAATCTATGAATCGTCGTATCGCGTCCGAATAAGCTCGTCGCGATCCCTCTTTAAGGCCATGAAACCAGTCTGTTTGAAATGTGGCGGCGGCCCCCTGAAAAATGGCTTCGTGGAATTTGTTTTCACGGGCCAATGCTATGATCTGAGTGGTACCAGCCTGGGTGTTGTATGTGATTCGAGTGGGCTTAATCGATGTATATGTGGGTTGTTCCGGCAGCGTTTGATCGAATGCTTTAGCCATATCGTCCACTGCATGCGCCAGCTCAGCCACTCCGTCCAACTTTTCACTCACCTCCCACCCTCAAGTTCTAACATTTGGAGTCTCATGCGGATGTACCGAGTTGTGACCGATGAGGCATGACCGTTTCGCCCGATGGTGTGCCGGAGTCGCTGGGCAACAACAATAAGCGCTGCCGATTCCGAGCGTGTTTCCCGGCCGTCAGGCCCCGTGAGTTCTTCATGAAACAGTTCAGTTGCGAAGGTATGGCGCAGATCGTGAAAGCTCAGACTGGGGTGCAAACCAGCCTCATCAGCCCTCTGTCGAAAGCGTCGGGAAGCGTGCCACTCGCTGATACCTGTACCGAGAAATCGCGGATCTGTTCTGAGAAAAAAGCTTTCATCCGCACTTCCGCTTTCGTCAATCGCCCACTGGCGTTCGGTACTAAAATACCGTCTCATATCCGAAAGCAACTCTCTGTCAAAATACACCCAACCACTCTTACTGTTTTTGGCATAGCGACCCTCCAGCCAGTAGCTAAACCGCTCGACGTGGTCGTAAGCTCGGTTGTCCAACTGTTTGAACAGAATACACAAGGCGGGCGTGCGCAGACCCCGCAACTCCGCAGTCCTAAGGCCCACCTCGAACCCCATTCTCATCATGAGTTTTTCAGCCAGCGTTTCACAATGATTCAGCAATGTGAGACGCGCGTGTCTCGGAACGTACTGGATGTAATGTTGTTTGGTGTTCCGTTCCGCCATGGCCTGCCGGGTCCGTCGATAAACGCGCAGCGCCAGGCGTGGAGAAAATTCCATGTAATGCAGGAAGTTATAATAAGCGGTGAGTGCTGATAGATGGGTCTGGAGCGATTGCGCCGATTTAAGACGGTTTGAAAGCACCTCATTGAGGTAATGATTCACGAACCGCTCACTACAGGACGAAGAGGCATGCAGTCCGGCCGTCTGATGAGTCAGCCGACATTCTTCCAGGTAGCCCAGAAACTGAGCCAAAGCGTAGACATATGCTCGTATCGTCGCATCTGATACGTCTCGTTCAACCAATTCATATAGCTTGCTAGTGCGGCCATGCAACGTTCCGTCGGATAATTCTCGGATTTCAAAAACAGCGCTGAATCGAGCTAGAAACGTAGTGAACATAAGCGGGAGAAGCGGTGGTTTACGTCTCTCATTGAGGATAAGCCAAAATGGCTCAAAACGGTGACCGTTAAACTGATAATCGACTTGTTTCTCTACGCAAACTGTCACATTGCCACCGGCACTTGAATAGTCTCTGTATGCTCTGCCGATCTGACTACAAAAGCAATGCTTTTCCTATTCGATGTTGGTCTTTCGAAAAAGAGGCTTCAACAGGCAACAAATTCACCGGATCGTTGGCAAACCTCTCCCGTTTTTCAGACGACCACTCCCCTGCTCCACGACTCCATGACCATTTCAATGGCACAACGTGGTCGATGTCGATGTTTGAAGCGTTTTGGATAATCTCGCCAGTGAAAGGGCTAATCCATCGTCCGGTAACAACCCTGCACCGCTTCTTCGTGGCAAACCGAACCTTCGTTGTTGACGTAGCGATCAGGGCTTCTGCCCGACTGTCCTGGCAGTCTCCATCCTTATCATCCCAACCGTGGCCAAATGCGGATCGCTTGTAGTTAGCATAGATCAGCGAGGGTTCTTGTTTTGCAGCGGGTCTGTGTGTTGCGCCTTTGGGTAACCGCCCCCTAGCAGCAAGGCAAGCGTTTATGGAGTTAAAGGAAGTGTATTTCTTTGTGCGTTCGTACCAGCTGCTCGATGTCGAGTGGCAAATGCCACTGTTGGACTGTTTTACCGGCGGTGAAGAAGCAAAAACAGCACCGTGGAAAAGAACAATAAAAAGCAAAAACAAGCGTGTTGTAACGGTAACGATTTTGAACACCTGCTGGTTAGTTTCCGCAGTTTCAAATGCGCCTTGCGGTTATTGTGGTCATTTTTATCAGGTTTATCGGTGGCAAATTGGGTATGCAGCCTGTGACCCTTTTTCGGCACTCAACATCACTCAAGACATTACAGTGAAAAAAATCTTGTCTCGGAAAATAACATGCCAAAGAAATTCCTAACCCTGATGGGCATTGCAACGGTGATCTTAGCCGCCAGTAATGTTTTTTTATACAGCGAATTTCAATCGCTTGCTGCCAGTATTGATCAATCCAAACCTCTGTCTGAGACAGACATTGTTTCAGTGATCGACCAACGCCTCGATGTTATTAGTCAACGCAAAACCCATGAGCAATTTGCTCAACTAAAGGCTCAATACCAGCTGGCACAGCCTATGGCCTCAAATGACCGATTCATTTATGGAAATCAGGATGCGCGTATCACCATCCAAGAATTTGGCGACATCGAGTGTCCTTATTGTCAAAGAATGCACGGCGAACTGAAGACAGTGATAGATCAATCGGAAGGCGTTTTGAACTGGGAATTTAAGCACTTCCCGCTTAATCGCCACAACCCAATGGCAGCACTGCAAGCGAAGGCTGTGGAGTGCGTTAGAGACTCCTACGGCAATCAAACAGCATGGGCGGCTTTGGATCAATTCATGGCGCGTACAGAGGGCGGTGGCGAGGGTGTCGGTGACATTACTAAATTTACTCAGTCACTCGGATTGAGTGGAAGTTTGATTGATATGTGCATGGCCTCAACAGCTCACGAATCTCGAATTACTCAGGACTTTCAACAAGGGCAATCAATGGGGATAACCGGCACCCCAGCGCTTCGGATCCAAGACCATAAGACTGGGCAAGACATACTGATTAGAGGCTACAAAACACCAGAGCAAATCCTTCAGGCAATTCAACACATTCTCAAATCGTAAAGGCCAAAACGTGTCTATTTCCTTTATCGTCGAGGTTTTGCCTGGTGAGCCGGAGTTTCTGACTGCTATTTGCAAGGAACCACTGCGGGTGGTCAATGAGAGGAATGAAGTCATCAACAGCTGCCCTGCCCCGCACGCAGGCTGGACACAGGTTTCCCTTGAGGATTTAACGTCGGATATTAGCGAGCGACCAGTCGATGCTTACCTTGGGAAAGAGTGGGTTGGATCGTCGGAAGTATAGCTATTTTATAGGTATCTGGTTTCTACCAGTAACGTCTGTTGCATCGCATAGTTATTCAAACCAACCCTAACGAAAAATCCAACCCTGAAAAGAGTCGTCCGTACATTCATGAACCGACGATTCAATACGAACCGAACCATAACCGCCGTCCGGCGTGACCGCGTATTTAGCAATTCGACAAGCTTCTGAAAAGCTTGGCACGATAGCAATAACCTGGTTACCGGATCCTGAAACAATGGCACATCGACCATCGTGGTTCAGAGATAAGGACGTTTCGACAACGTGACCGCCGATTTCCAATGGTGATTGATGAATTATCATCTAGCTATCGTTTCCTGCTCATTGAGCCTCCAAAACACTCGGGACAACTTTCAGCTCTTGGTCGCCGATATACAGCTTTAATGGCTGACCTTGGCCGTCCCAAACAGCAACCAACGCATCTTTGTTGGCTTTCGACAAGTTTTTGGCCTGCTGGTCAGCGTCCTCTAAACAGCCCGTGATATCAGCAGTTTCTGGTGGTGAAAAAAATAAACCACAACGATAGCGAGGGTCATTAATAGGTGAATCCGGTGACTTTCTCATAGCTACAAACTCCACTTGGACAACTTTTATTACTGATATAACTTTGAGTATTCAGCGCCAAGCTCAGCGTATTGCTCACGAGTTGCTGCATCGAGACCGATTTGATCGCCTTTAGCCGCCAGCTGTTCAGTTGCAGTAATCAAAGCACCATCCAGTACACCGTCATATCGAGTATCTTTCAATGTGGTGTCTACAGCGGTCTGAAGCACTCGAAGCCCGTCATCAAAACTGGATTCAGAATTGGCTAACCAGAAACCAATTCGATAACGGCAAGGTGCAAACCCGATTTTTGCGCATCGGTTGTAAGCTTCCATGGTGTTCATTGCGATTTCACGCATACCAGTTTGGTTAATGACCTTGGTTAGTGGCACCAGGTCATTCGTATCGCGCATCAGGTGTTCGGCCAGATTGGTTTCAGCAATAAAGTAATCTGCTGGCCAGTAATCTGCTTTGGCAGCACGTTCCATGAGGGACACCGCCGCTTTTTCTCGGCCTGGTATATCGGCTTCTGCAAACAAAAGCAGCAATGCGTTGTTTGCAAGCACCTCTACACTGTTGTCCCCGTCGGTCAATCGCCTTACCCAATAGGCTGGGCCGAAGTGCACGATGTAAGGAACACCCACCTGCTCAGCGCGGTTGGGAGATTCGGGGCTGCTATGATCCATGGCCACTGCCAGAAGAAGGGTTTTTAAGCGCTCATCATTGGTATCCAGATTATCGCCGAACACTTCAGTTACTCGGTCAAAGGTGACCTCTGGAAAGAGCTTGCCCGCTGCAGGGAGTTCTTCATTTGCTGACGCGACCGATGCCGACAAAGCTCCCCACATACACAAACCGATTACGTCCAGTTTAACGCTCATCAGAAAACCTCCTGGTTGGTGACTTTATGGATTTGCCAAGAATCAATGTCCGTGGCGTACCGAAGGCTAACGGATCGCTGGATGTTAGGAAGCCATGTCGCACAGTGGTTTTTAACGGAGTATTCCAAGACAGCTTCGTTATTAACGGATCTCAGGGTAGTGGTCTTATCCAAAACTTGCGTTTGGCACTTCGAGTCCATACGCATTAGATCCAGCACGCGGCGCTCTTCAATTTCTTGCCCCTGGCCCGTGACCTGAGAAAGCCTGCTTACAAGTTCGGCGTGCTGACGTAGGCGTTGAGTGCTGAAAAACCGCCTCAAGTCGGTGTTCGATAAGCCAGTAGCAACGCGCTGATAATATGTTTCAACAAACACGGCGGCTTTTTCTCCCGTAGCTGCTGAGAACGAGCGTTCAACGCGATCTTGCGGATCGGCCCAAAGCGTGGTGCTAAAAAGAACTATGGAAGCAGCAACTAAACACCTATTTTTCATCATCGATCTCCGAAATAACCTTTGCGATCCATTTTCATTTTTCGCCAAACGGGAAGAATCTTCTGAACCAGGTCATCGCGATTGCGTATGGCGCGGATCCGAATGATCGGTTGATCTTCATCGTTGGTTTCTATGACCAGGTTGGACAGGCCAAATAAACCCATCAGGCCTGCAGGCGGGCTTTTGACATCTTTGATGTCGCTGATTTCACAAAAAAGCTCTTGGCGGAAAATGGATGAGATCCCCTTAGCTTCTTTGATCTTATTGCGGGTAATGGTCGTGACTTCACAGCGCACACTCAAATAGGCATACGCGACACTGAGCATTCCAAGAAAAAACAGGCTGTAGATCGAGTAATGGACAAGCTGGTTGATTAAAGGGGTGTATTGGTCAACAACGCTCAGGTTCCAAACCCAAAGACCAATGGCCGCTGCCGTCATGAACACAAGCCAGAACAGATAACTGCCTAAATTAACCACTTGAGATGGGCTACCCTCCCAAATGATTTCTTCATCATCGTACCGGACGGGATCATCGATCAAAGCGGAGTCTGGTAGGCCTATGTCATCGTTTACATCGTCACTCATGAAACTGTCCTCAACGGCCATAGCTGATGTTTTAAAAATGCCACCGTCTGATCAACGGAGTCAGTGATGTTGGGTGACACAGATGCATGAGCCGATGTCTGTTGATTTTTGTGGCCCCACAGAAAATGACAACTCGGAATCAAATCTAATTGGTCAAATGTTGCAAATGAGCGATTCTTATCAACAGTAACCAGCAGCTGAATGTCATCTTGAAACCCCAAGACCTGCTCAAGAATCCTTATTGGGTTGCTTGACTCGTCCAAGTGATCCAGCACCAAAACCCGATGTACCTGTAACAGCATGAGTCGATCTTTGCCGCGACACTCCAACAAGCTGTAATTCGTACAGTGTTCAAGCAGCGAAAACAGCTCACGCTCACTCACACTCGACGACGCAAAGCACTCAGTAATACGGAGAATGACCATCACGACTCCTTGATTAACTCGCTGTCTCAAATGCCCCGAGCAGCAACAGGAAACACAAGGCCATGCCCAGGGCGGTAATGGCCCGACTGACCGACTGGAAAACCAATTCTTTTTCTTTGTAGAGGCCCGCAACGGACAGACCGATTTCGACACAAGCAAAGAGAACGCTCATCTTGGCTGATATAAAGATCAACAACGGAAACGTCATGCTGATGGGATCGCCGGAATGAACGAGGGCGAAAACAGCAATGGACGCTGTAAGCACCACTAAAACAGGGTATGAGCGAGGTGAACGGAGCCATTTCATGATGGCTTAGTTTTGACTGGCGACGGCCAGTTCAGCTTGATGCCAGATTTTTACAGGGGATTGGCCATCGAAACGCTCGGCGCTGCCACCTTCATAAATTGCAACGCATCGCACCATGGAAATTCCCTGGTGGAAAGCTTTAGCAACCGCTCTAAAATAGGCATCCGTGACAGACTCTGCCTGAATTTGTACCTGGAACTTCCGACGATTACTCGTATAGACATCAGCACTGAATGACTGTGAGTTTACGCAGCCGTTTTTAAAGCCGAGATGCACAATATTTCCCAAGGGGGAGTCTCCAATCACAGGAAAAAAGAGGCGAGCAAAAGAAGTGAGGCGACTAAAATAACAGCGCTGAACTGTTTCTCTTGCTGGATCAGCTGTTCACAATGGTCTTCATCGATTTTGCCTGTTTTGTGCAAATGTTTGACGAGAACTCGAACCACGGGTGTCGTGATAAACATGCGTTGCCTCCGATAGAATCAACGCCATAGTAGGCTTGCAACAGATAGGGATGAGGGAAAAAGGGTCAGTAAATCCTGACCCTTTTGAAAAATGCAGAAATCAAGGTCTGTCGTAGTCACCGTGGGCGATGGATTTTTCAACGACCCATAATTGATACACCAGATCAGACATGCCTTTAAGGTTTTTAACGTCACCCAGCCACTGAGCCAGTTCGCCCTTGCTGTGACGCGAGGTGATGGCCGAACAATCTTGAGCATTGATGTATGGATTGATCCGCTGGTAACTTTGTAAATCCGAAAATTTAACTTGGCCAGCCAATACTTGAAGCTGAACTTTAGCAGCATAAAGTACCTGTTTATCATTCCGATATAAAACACCCAACGGCGTGAGCCGCACTAACCATTCGCTGATCGGCATGAATGCAATTTTGCCGGTCACAATGTAATAAACCAGAACGGACGTACACAACAAGAGTCCTGCCTGGTCAGCAAATTTGTGCTCTTCTACAATCAGGGCAAGCTGCATGAAAGCCACTCCCGTCATGATCCAAATGACAAAGGTGCTCAGAAACGCGATGTACCTTTGAGCCCTGGACGAAAGACCCTCAAAGGTTAGTATGTGCATATCAATTTTAAGAATTGGAGAGTCCATAACTGAAACCTTGTCTATGTGATTTATCTATAACATCTCACGTATTTCAGATCCGGCAACCCTGTTAACATTGAACACATTTCATTGCCTATCAATAGCGAGTTCAAATGATGTCACTCCCCTCTTTCCGTATCCCGAGCCATGACGGTCGAAGCGGAAAACCCCGTATCCTGGTGCTGGAAGTGAAATCAAAAAACGAAAGTCCATCTGAGACATTGGGGTGGGTTGCGGTGGAGCGTGAAGAATCATATCTGCGTGACGAAAAAAGTCAGGTAATCTTGGAAGCATCGATTCATTTGTCGTATCAACGCATTGACAAATCAACCCAGCCGGATGGTGATAGCTATCGCTTTGATGCCTGCTACAGGGACAGCCAACTTTACTGAGGTTGGTAGCCAGGAACCCCCGTATTAAAATACCTGCACATAGAAGGGAGAAATCCCCTCAGTGTGCAGGTTGCTTCAATTAAGCTATTTTGCGTTCGATTTGTGAGCACTTATCCAACATCTGCAAAATCGGCGCAAAACCTTCCCGATCTCGCAGTAGCTGGTCAGCCCAGTCCACGCCTTTGGTATCCGATTCAAGAATCGGAGTGGGAGGTAAAAGGGTAATCACGTTGACACCTACTTCCGTCAGACGTTCAGTAAGCGTGTTCGCCGCAATTTCTCCCGCCAGGTTGGTATCTTTATCAGCAAAAATGACCACGGTCTTTACACCGTTAGGTGGTATGAACGATGTGAGCATTGATGTTGCTATGGTTGGCCATACTGGAAATCCGGTTGCTTCGGTCACAGCCAAAGCCGTTTCCAAACCTTCCGCGACACCAACAATGCCGTCCTGTAGCGCACTGGATAAGCGAACCTGCCTTCCCTTACTCTTTTTGTTGACGGCGGGTGTTAACTTCCTTGGCGCATTTTTACGTCCTAAGAAATCGACCTTCATACCGCTTTTTGTGAGAAATGTTCGGTGAATAGACACCGGCATTCCATCATTGTTTCGCACTAACGCGACAACAGCACCATAGCGACCCACAATTTGACCATCTGCAGCCTTGTAGTTAAGCAACGGGTGATACCTGATATCGCTGGCTGCTAACGCGGCCGATTTTATCCGTCTGCGCTCAAAATAAGCACGGGCTGGATAAGCACGCAAGTCGGTTAATGGCAATGACTCCTTCCAAACTTGATTGAGCCAGGCTCGAAGCTTGGTTTCATCGATAGGTTTTGGTGTTGAATGTCTCACGGGGCCAGCATCGACAGCTTTATTGGCTAAAAACGCCTCCAATTCGTCATACGCCTTTGTGAAAGACCATTCATTAACCCACATTAGCATGTCGATCCCTTCCGGAATGACCCGCCAGCTTTGTTTAGCGCCACCACCAGTAATGTTGGCATCCTGGAAGAGCCGAAATCCATCCACTCCACCATCCACCGGACAAGAAACATTCGTACCCAGTTTGTTAATGGCGTGTTCAAGTGACGGAGCCAGTGCTAAAAATGCGCTGATCCAACGGCCTTCCATTTGTCGTTTGAGCTTTGTTGAGTCTCTCTTAGACATTTCTTTCTCCCCATAAGCAGTGACGGATAATTGATTGCCACTGCTGAGCAGTGAGCAGAAGGGGCTTGTGCCCCTTCGCAAGATCAGTGGATTCTGCGAACCACCCATTTGAACGGTACCCAAACGTCTCCGAACTTCTGCAAATGCAGCTCGGTGACGCGATTCGCTGAGATCACATTCAGGCGGCGTACAGGTATGCCTCGGCTATTCACGGTCTGAAGCAAAGAAGGTTGAGTTGGCATAGTGAGATTCCTTTTTTTATTGAAAAAAAGACACACCATGCCCAAGGGACAGAGTGTGTCCCTTTGAGGGGGGGTTAATTAGCTCATAAATTTTTGACGGTAATACCGCAACCATTCGAGCATTGTGTCGGGATCAGCACCTACTTCACGGCAACATTGTGCAAATGAAAAAGGCAGTTCACGACGGTCAGACAGTATCCATTCCCAGGCTTCATCAGATGGTTTTCTTGGCAGGCCACCACGAGATTCACCAAAGGCGCTTTTAACGGTTTCTATTAAGAGTTCTTCCCGAAGTGCAGGAATCTCTCGGTCTGCGATGGACAACGATTCACCCGAAGGTAAGCTGCTGTTCGTGCATAAGGTCGAATGTTCCATGTGCCCTCCTTTCAGAGAGACACGCCACCCCAGCGGGAGTAACGTGTCCCGCTGAAGTGGTGGTTTCAGTGCAGCTAGATATCGAGTTCCAGAAAGTTACTCGCAATATCAAAGAGCGCAGATTGCAGCTCCTTAACATCGTTAATAACACACCAGTTCTCGAAGTATCGCTCCACAGCTGTGGATCCAATGCCAATGGCATAGGTGGTTATGTGGCCTCTGATCAGACCGTTTATGTAATTCACTGCAGATCCACTGTCTGGATCTCCGTCGGTAATGACGATCAGAACTTGTCGAGGCTTGTGGCTTTGACTCAGTTCTTTCGCCGCATACAACATGCCCTCGGCAAGCGGTGTACTTCCGCTAGACCGAACGGCAAATCGTTCGACGTTGGTGCGAACCACCTGTCCACGTTTGATCATAGGACTGACTGGCCCCAATACCCCTGGAAACATCGATACTGCAATGTCGCATTGAGGAATGGTTGAGATAGCCAGTGCCAATGACACTGTTGCCGCGTTAGCAATATCTTGCTGGTGAAGCATAGAGCCACTGCAATCAAGCAAAACGTGCACCGATGTTTCCGGTCGTTTGGTGTCATTACGCTGAATGAACACTCGGGAATCCCCGGATGCCAAACGGCTTAGACGACGCCCGTCCACTTTTCGGCCTCTGCAATGTAGCCGCTGAGACGTTCTGGTTTTTGCTTGCAGCATCCCTACAAGACGACTGCGAATTACAGACGATGTGAGTATTCCCGCCTGCAACATGCTGGTGTCGCCTTGTGCCTGTGTGACATCCATGCCGATATCGGTGTTGATCGAGAAATACCCATCAGATGACCCCTTCTGAGCTTGTTCCTCTTGGGCTTGTTCCTTGAGCTCACCGCGTAGTTGGTTAATGACATCCTCTGGCAAATCGGTCTCTTGTGAGATGCGATCATGAGTGGATGGCCCAGACGACTGAGAATTTTCAGAGCTATCCGACTGATCGGACTCCCCTGAATCATCTGCATCGTCTGAAGATTGGCTATCATCCTGCCCCTGCCCTGAATCGTCCTCATCTGCTGGCTCTTGCGAGTCTGCATTTTGAGAATTATCAGAATCGGAGCTGGACTCCTGCTCTTCTTCTGCGTCTTGTAGCGCCTTCAGTATTGCTCGGGCGACTTTCAGGCAGTCATCACTGCACGTTAGGTTGTCCATGTATTTCCCAAGAAGCCCATCAAGACGGACAAAAAATCCTTTGGGAAACGTCTGTTCAACCACCTGTTGGCTGGCTTGTGCCAGATGGTCAGATGCGGTTCTACCAAGAATCTCCGACCGCAAACGGTGGAGAAGGTATTGAAGCAACTGGGTTGCCTCATTTTGGTCAATCTTCGAGGGGGGGCTCATGTCTTCTGCTATGACGTAATTCCACATAGCGTCCAACGTGAACCGTGTTCCAGGGAACACTTCCTGAATCAGACGTTCGATCCGGATGTCCTCGATGATGTTGGTGCAGCATTTCTCAATCGGACTTTTACACTTTTGAAGCGTGCCAAAGTCAGACTCTCGAATGTGAGCCGCTTCATGAGCCAGATACCCAAAAAGGACATCCTTACGCTCACTCATGCGCTCAAGCATGGGTAAAACAATCGATTCACCGTCGGTGTAAGCTTCAGTACCCGAAAGTACAACGCGAACACCAAACTGCTGACCATAAGCAGCGGCAACAATCGGTAAAGCCCTTTCCAGGGCTGTTTGTGAATGTCTCATACAGTTCCCCTAGAAAAATGCGCCAATTGTCATAACGGGCAGTGGTTTTTTGGAAATCTCTTGGTCCTTGGAAGCTTCAGTGACTTCTTTTTTGAGCCCTTCAATCAATTTCGTGACTGAGAACTCTCCGTTAACAATGCTTTGCAGTTTTTCTTCATCTGCGCACATTGTGATAAAGGTCAGAACTCGACCAAAGCACGGGTGATCCTGATTAATCCGTTCGTCAGGGATGGACTCTTCAAGAGTGCGAAACTCTTCAAGTACCCTCAAAATTCGGCCATTGCCAAAACTCAGGGTGTCCATCTTGCTCACCAATGGTGCTATTTGCTTCAGAAGGCCTTTTCCGCTGACGGCATTTTTGCGTTCCATTAAGCGTTTCGACATGTCACGGCACTCATTGCCGATTTCATGAAGAATCTGGTCTGCGATCTCGATCTCATCTGGCTCAAAGCCTTCTAATGGATCCAGTTTGTAGAGCTTGTAATCGAACTGAAACGCACGGGATACCGTTTCCCAGTCTGGAACCTGGTTACGGATGATGTGTGCGTATTCGTCGTTTTCAGCAATCCAATCTTCTTTATTGCGTTCAAAATCATTAAGAAATTGCTGCAATGCAGAAGCAAAGGACTCTTTCACGGTTTCAAGTTTGGCAATCACCTCATCAACAGCCTCGTCGCGAACGGCGAAACCACCCATGAAGCGGGTTCCATCTGCTAAACAGGCGCGTTCTGCCTGTTTGCGCTTGTTCAAAAGCGGATCAAGCGCTTTAGGCGGAAAGATTTTCTTCCGACCTAAATCCAGCAGTTTTTGTGGCGGCAATTTGCCGTTTGTGCCCAAGTGAATGTCGCTGTCCCGAGAGGCTTTTTTCTCACCAGACCAGCAACGCATTTTCAAATAGACAAGCGTGGTTCCATGAAGAAATTCCATGTTGTATCTCCAAAATTCAGAAAAGGGGGTAACCGCCTGCTATCAGGCGGTTATAGGGATGTGGCTAAGAGCCAAAGGGGTTAAGAAAAGACCTTAGAAAAAGGCGGCCTTGGTGTCTGATTGAATTGAAATCAGATCCACAGGTGCCTCACAAGCGCCTATAGCGATTGCGTATTTCTTGAAGTCAGAGGGTGAAACGCTGTGCCGCATTTCTTCGTACTCCTTTCCGGTTTTGAATAACTCGAAGAGTTCTTCAAACTTGTCGGTCAGAAGGGCATTGTTGTCGTCTGCAATTTGAACGCGGTCTACAGCCATTGCACCAAAAGCGGTGAATCGTAGATGTCGTCGCAATGCAAATAGCAACAGCACAGCCAGTGGGCCTTCGCTAAGCTCAGCGCCACCGTTGCGTTTTCCCTGAAGCAGGGATTCATAAACTGGAAGTGCAACCAGTTCTTCGGCTTTTGTAAAACATTGATCCGCCAAAGACTGTCGAGCAGTCTGTAGCCAGTCACGAATCATGCGAGGCGTGACGAGTTCATCAATGCTAAACCAGTAGGATTCGGGAATGATCGGTATGTCATCCTCTCCCGTCCCAGTTTGAACAACTCTTAGAGTGCTTCGGTCGATAGTAAAACCATGCAAACGCACGTAGCCTTTTGCGAGTTTCGAGTTCATCCGTTTTTGGAAGTCGGTGTCCGTCGAAGGCCTGTATTGCAGCCTCGTTCCGGATCGTCCATACCAAATGTCATGACCACCGCCAGTGTTCAGACGAGCATCTATGACCCAGACCTTATCGGATGTTCCGTTTTTGTATTCCAAAACATGAATCATATCGCTCATGACTAAACCTCCTGTTGCCAGTTGGCTCCGAACACATCTTTCGCGATTTGCTCGATAGCGATCCGTTGCTCTGGTTCTGCCTTGGCCAGCAATGATTGAGTCAATGCGTAGCTCAGTGCGTTTGGTGCATTTCTAAACTGCAGAGTTAGATGAGCCCACCTGCACAAAGTACGGGTAGACATGGTGACGGTCAGCGGTGTCGCTGAATCGGCACCCCCAACGAACAAACGACGAATCTGATTCGCAACTCGAATCATATTTCGCCGAATCTCTTCGGGCAGCTCTGACGTTTTCTTTTCGAGGATCATCATCTCGACATCCTCAGTTGGATAATCCACTTCGACCATCCGGAATCGGTCAAGAAAGGCAATATCAAGTTGATTAACACCTTGATACAGGCCGGTACTGTCGCCAGAACCCACGCTGTTGCCGTTCGCTATGAACCGAAAGTTTTCATGCGCGTGAATCCGCTCTCCACCATTGGTAGGTATCACCAAAGGATGCCCTTCGAGGACATCATGAAGACCGGCAAGCTGACCAGGGTCTGCTCGGTCCACCTCGTTCAATATGAACAAGTGACCTTCTCGCATAGCAATGGACAAAGGGCCATAGATGAACTCCATAGTCCCGCTGACCAATTTCCACGTACCTACCAAATCGTCGAACTCCATACGGCTGTGCCCAGTAAAGCTTTGGGTGGGCCAATTAAGACGAGCGGCAACCTGATAAGGCAGTGTGGTTTTACCGGCACCGTAATGACCGGCAAAATACAAACCGTCTCCATCGGGATCATTCAGAAAGCACAAAATGTCCCGTAGAGTCTCCCTGCGAAATACATAGCTCTCATTTCGCTTGGGAAGGTCTGGATGGTTAGCATCTGAGAATCCAGCAGTCATTACTTCTGCCGGTACATCAAGGTTAAAGGTGTTGCGAATAGCCATAGCTTTGTCGCGTACAGTCATGGTAAAGCTCCTAAAAAGTGAGGTTTCTCACCAATCCAGAGCGCATCAACCACCCAGTAGGTGATGATGGCCTACTGGCTGGTTAAGATTTTTCTGTTGAGTATGGATATACAGCCGTAGCTGATGTGCCCGTTTCAATATCCGGTGGGGACACTTATTTTGTCGTGCAAGCACGCGCAAAATTCTGTTGGGGTTATGCCTGGCACCGAGCGCTTTAACGTCGCTGGTACCTGGTAACCGCCTTCCGTATACCCCTGTCTGTGAGGGACATAGAGAAGGCTGTCACGAAAAATGCACTGCTCCGAGGGTGTTAAACCTCGGAACAGTTACTGCTGTGGATCAGAAATAAGCGGATTTGACGGATGTAATCACTTCGTCAACGCCAGGGTTCACCAAATCGTCTTCTGATTTTGTGAAACGTACCTCCGATCTTGATGGTTTCCGATAAGCTTCCAGCCCCACACTCACATCTCTATCAGGGAACATGTCCTTCAAGTACGTGAGATAGTCGACACTGCCCGCCTTCTCGAATCGGGTGACTTTAACGCCACCTATGTCAGCACGCTTAAACGTACCCATCAGTGTTGTCATAGCTCGTTGAACGTCCTTCTGGTCTTTTTCCAAGGCCTTCAGTTCGTCTTTTAAGCTTTTAATGCGATGTTGCTGGCTGCGCCAGGCATCGGCATGGGCTTCCCACTTAAACTTGTCCGTGCCGGATGCTGGTATGTACCAGTCACGTTCGGGATCAAGCTTCGGAGGCGTTTCAGTACAAACTAACTCCCAAAACTGCTTAGCCGCGGTTAAAATTTCTGCTCTTCTTTCCGGTGTTAGCAGCACTTCAAAGTCGAGATCCGTTCCATCTTCACGATAGAAAATCAAACGACCTTTGGATGCGCCAGCAACCACCATCTGAGTTTGCACTTGAGCCTCGTACAGTTTGAACGTCGCTGAATGTGTGCCACTGGTTTCAAGCTCGACCCAAACATTTTGGGAAGGGGCTTTAAATTCATACGGCTCTTCATTGGCGTCTACACCGTCGAAACTGGCTCGCAACACGGGCCATTCGGTACATTCTCCACACAGTGGCAACAGTATTTCGTTGTAGCGAGTTTCGGTCTTTTGACGCGCTTCGTCTTCAAGCCGGTTACCACGCTGGACGTTGGGATTTCCCGAAAGATCCGGCGGATTAATTCGCCCTGTCTTTTCGGCCCAAAGCTGCCACGGTGTCTTGTAAGGGCTAAGACCTAAAATCACCGGAACATCCGTTGCAGTGATGCCCTCTGCTCGCCATACAAGCCATTCGTCTGAGCGTTGGACTAAATCAACAATGTTCATGTTCGACATTACTGTTCTCCTAAGAAAGGCAATGCCGCCCAGTGGGGTGCATTACCTCACTGGGTTGGTTGAGTGATTAAGCGATCAGGTTGTTCGCTTGGTTGTTGACGTACTGTTCACAGAGTTCTGCAAACAGTTTTGCGTAGTCTTCACTGGCAACATCAGCAACGAGAAACTCCGGATACGGAAACTCAATATCTGACCGTATTTTTCCAATAATGGAGTACCAGGTGATGTCGTCCCTTCTTCCATAGAAGGATACTTTTGCGGGTTCAATTCGAAATGAATCGAAGTCCCGTAGCCTTTGTAAGCTATCGAAATAAAACATGACGGATTTTGGTTGAGTGTTCATAGCGTTCCTTTTAATCAGGAAGCACGAACACTCCATCGGAGGCTCGTGTCCTCCAAACGGGGTCGTTAAAAGTTAAGGATTATCGACTTGAGGCGTTGTCTCATCGCTCTGGACAACCGCTTCGGCTCCAGATGAAGCTTTCGCTTTCTCAAGTTCGTCGAACGCAAAAGCCAATTCTTCTGGCCGTTTTATTCGACTTTCCATAACTTCTTTACAGGCTTCGTATGCGTTCTGCTTGACCGCCCTATCCACCAGTCGTTTGACAGTGTTTTGGACATCCAGCGGAACCTCATCGCGAGGTGGTGGTGCAGGAAGCGCAGTAGGCGAAACAGTGTTGTTCGCCAAAACAGCCAGACCTTCTCCGTTATCCACATTCAGGATTTTGAGAGCCTGTGCCATTCGTGGTGTCGTTACCGGCCACCACTTGCTTGCACGCTTAACAATGCTTTTCAGCATCATTTGGTCAGCCCAATCAACCCAGGGGCCAAAACCTTTTTTAAAGGCTTCAGATACGTCTCTGGCTTTATCCATGTCGGCTTTTGACATGGCTTCCACCAAAACACCGCCGGAAGAGAGTTCTGCTATGCAATATCCACCACGGACAGCCCCTCTTTCTGTTGAAAAAGGGTCGCACTGGTGATCGGGCATCATCGCAGGGCCTCTGTAGGTAAACTGATCTTCTTCATAGACCAGCTCCGATTTAGACCAGCGTATAGCGCCCGTTTCAACGCCAATCGCGATCAATCCCCGATAAGAGAGATCGAGCACGACTCGTGGATCCTCACCCCGTTTGAGGCGGCGAGGCACAAGATACGCAAGTCCTTGCTGAGGATTCAGCGTCAGACCCACGGCGGCGACGTTGTACATTGCCAGGCGCAACGAGGTTGGGTTTTTCTTAGCAACATCCATCAAATATGAGTTGTTCATCATTAATTGAGTTGCAAAGATTTGCTCCTGTTTAAAGTCCAGGCCTGAACCGGAAAACTTCTCTTTGGAGGATTCAATGGCTTGGTGCCATTGGGCTGACTGGGCTTTGGGGGCCACTTTGAGGTGACTCATAGAAAATCTCCGTTTGTAAAAAAAACGCACAACAAAACGGCCTTTGCTTGGTCAGCAAGGCAGTGTTTTGAAGTGCGTTAGGGTGTGCCGATCAGAGGTCAGGCATTAGTTGGTGAGGGTCACCAGGTATCCGTCAGAATGGAATATCATCATCTGGGAATTCTTCATTTATATTAATGGCTTGTGATGGCCTTTGTTGTGATGCTGCAGGATTACCGTTAGAAGAACTTCCGTCCTTCGTAAAGTATTTCGGCAGTTTACGGGGGAAATCATCAACGATTATTTCCGTCGTATAACGATCAGAACCGTCTTTGTCCTGCCATTTCCGCGTACGTATCTCCCCTTTTATCAAGAGAAGGTCTCCGATAGACACTGTGTTATCAACGTGTTCAGCGCATTTTCTGAACATGATCAAACGGTGCCACTCTGTGTTTTCTTTCCAGTTTCCATCCTTGTCTTTAAAGGATTTGGAAGTGGCCAGATTCAGCTTACAAACCGGAGTTTGTTGCTGAGCGGTAACGGCGAAGTCTTTTTGACCAACGCGACCTATAAGAACGACTTGCTGATACATAATCAGTTTCCTTTCTTTTGTTGAAAGTATTCAATCTCGACCGGCATGCGCTTATCAGATCGAACGAGGTTTTTATTTCTTAGGTGTTGAAGCTCAACCGCTGAGACATACAACGGGCGAATTTTCATTCCAGAATCAGTCTTGGAGTAACGCTGGTAAACCATGCGCCCCAACAAAACCAAGCCTTTTCTCATCATCTCTAGAAAGCACTTCACAACATGCCCAGTTGCTTGGAGCATGTAATGACCAATAACAACACCGTAAACCAGTGCCGTATTGACCAGCGCAGCGCCGAAGAAGAAAAGAAAAAATGCGAGAAAGACCATGAAATACTCCATTACGCACTCCTTTTAGAGAACACGTAACCGAACTCAGAGTCATACACCCAGTCCAGATCGTCGCGGGTTGAAGCATTGAAGTGAGGAAGAACCAGCACTTCACCAGCCTCAGTGGTCGCAACGATATAGCGACCCTTTGTGCTTTTCTCGATGGCTGTTTCTATGCCTTCGTTAATTGCATTAACTTGGCTAGAGATGCCGTTAGAAAGATGCTTGTGTGCATCGAAATCATGACGGGGCATGAGGATTCCTTCCTGTTGAGAATTAAGCCAAATCGCCGTAGCGATCACATCCGTCTCATGGCTAGATTGAGGATGTTAATCAGGTGCCGTTATTCGAAGAACAACGAGCATCAAGATTCGGTGAGCGCTTCAGCCGTAACGCACTCAGGGATAGGCCCCAACTGCAGGACTTATGCCTCAATGGACGGCTTGACGGTGTGTATAGGGTTGATTCGGTGAACCAGATAGGCAAAAAAAATAGGCCCACAACGGATTCGGTCTGATGAAATCAGAATCGAATGGTTGTGTGACCTATTGGGTGCTTTCGCTTGTGCGAAAAATTCAAGAGTCTAAATGACTCAACGATGTTGTCGTGCAGTTCTCTCAATTTCCACTTGAGCCATCAGCTTCCGAAACTTTCGCGAATCGAAATAAGCTGCTGCGGCTACAGCGGCGAGAATCAGTGCAGTAAGAACTCCCACAAAGACTATCACTTGCGTCTCCATAGTTATGCGCCTCTTCCTATCATGGATGAATTTTGACTGTCCTTCAACTCAATCTACGAGTCTGGTGGGTGGTCTAGGCGCGTTTTAACAAGTTCTATAACTGCTGCATGAAAAGCGACTTTTCCGGCACATATAACCCGAATGGCTACGATAATTACCGAAAAAATCAAGTAAACCGCCAGCTTGACAATGTCGCTGTTATTGAGTATTTCCCAGGCTGACAGGGAAACGGGTACCGCAGTAAAACTTGTGACCGCGATGGATGCAGCTTTCCAGCGTGCGTAATTAATTTTTGAGTTGATGTACAACTTTTGATGTGCGGTGAACATAATATCTCCAAGGTTTAGTGTTAAGCCAAATCGCCGTAGCGAGCGCATCCATTTCATGGCTAGATTAGGGATGCTTATCAGGTGTCGTTATTCAAAGAACAACGAGCAACAAGATTTGGAGACACTGCAGCACGGTCAAGCCCTGCTTTCTCATTGAAAAAGCACGGCTTGACCGAACAGAGCACATTCAAGACGCGCAGAAACCGCACGAAGAACGAGCTGGGTTATGATTCACGAGGTGATATTAAGAAGCGCCATTTGGCGCAGTATTCGAGGATTGAGTCTGGCGCGTAGCCTGATGCCAAGAAGACTCGGTGGGGCATCTGACTAGAAATTACAACATAGTTAGGTGTCTGGCAAGTGGCAAAGCAGCCCTTTTACCCTCAAGGAGTCTCATGCCGCTAATGGGTCTATCCCCTAGATCCTTTTTCCGTTCCCAGACGCGCTGACCATAGATACCCTGCCCACATCTTGATTCCCTGCAGGACAATCCATGATTTCCTCACAACGCGCAATGTCCATATTGTTTCTTGAAGGGCTCGCCAGCTCCGGCGTACAAATGGTCACCATACGCCAGACCGTGCCGTTTGTGGGCAGCTCTGTTCTGTGCACTTCGATCATTATCAGCTGCTTTTTGGGTGCCTTGGCACTGGGGTACTGGTATGGCGGGAAAACACCACCCGAACGGTTTACTCAGTCGTTACTGCGGAACTTGGTGGTAGCCATCGCCTTGTTCGGTATCGGTTTATCCTACCCGTTCACCAGTTTGTTTTTTCTGACCGTTGCAGACTTAATCGTTGGCGTACCCATCCTGAACAACCCGCTGGTGCATCTATTGAGTTTTTGCCTGGTTATTATGGCACCTCTGGTTTTCTTGTTAGGCCAAACTGTTCCCCTACTTTTGAACACTGCCGATCAGAACACCCGGAAAAGCGAAGCAGCGGGCAGCGCCACGGCATTGAGCACCGTCGGTAACGTCGTTGGCTGTTTGCTGACTTCATTGTTGCTGATGTATTTCTTGGGCGTTGGTTATTCGATTGTCATCAACTGCCTGATTCTTGGTATCTGTGTCCTTCTGGTTCTACAGCCTGGCAGGGCAAACCTAAATAAAATGATGATCGGTGTCAGCTCGTTGTCGTTGGCTGTGGCGTTCGTCGTCAACGTCCGGATACCGGATCAACTGTTTGCAGCCACCACACCCTACAGCAACATTCACATTGCCCAAGACGAATCTGGCAAGCGTTTAATAATCAACCGGAGTTCGGCCTCCTATATCGGTGAAACGGATCGCAAGGGCTGGCCCTATATTGAAATGATGAAAGACGCCATTTTTGCTGATGACATGACTGGGAAGGACATTCTTGTTTTGGGAGCGGGCGGGTTCACTTTGTCTGCTGAGACCAACGGGGGCGCGCATTTCACTTATCTGGACATTGACTCAAAGCTTAAATACGTGGCGGAAAATCACTTTCTGCAGGAAGCAATTACCGGAGACTTTATCGCGCATGACGCACGGGCCTTTCTGCTAACCAGTGAAAAAAAGTGGGATGTCATTGTCGTCGACCTCTACACCAACGCGGCGACCATGCCGATGCACACCGCCACTTTTGAGTTCTTCTCACTTGTCTCGCAGCGACTGGCTTCGGATGGTCGAGCTGTCCTGAACATAGCGGCGAACCCCAGGCTATCTGATACCTACTCAGAAACCATGGATAACACGGTGAGAACGGCATTTTCACGGTGCGTCACAGACATCACCGGCTACCGAGACGGACTGGAAAACATCATTTATTTGTGCGGGAAAAGGTCCAGCCAAGACAGCGGCAGGGTTGCCGGATTGTATCGAGATGATACAACTAGAGTTACGGTAGACGGTTACCTAGCTGCTCTCAATGGGACACCCAAGAAAACCAACTGAAGGTTTTTGTTATGGCGAATCAGCACCGAAACTCTGGTAAACGAGGAAACTGGATCTCCGCATCCGATGTCGGTCGTACCGATTTTTGCCCTAATTCCGTTTTCCTGAAATACAAAGGTGCGGCAGTGTCACGAGAAGCTCGTGTCGCTCGGCAACGCGGTGACATTGCACACGACAAATTGAATCAACAGGCTGCACAGGACAAACGCTGTTACGTCGCAACGTATTTGTATGGCATGGATGACCCTAGGACCCATACCCTCCGGAGCTTCAGAGATCAGACATTGATGCGCTACCCAGGCGGTGCCTGGTTGGTAAGAAGTTATTACCGTTTGTCTCCCGTGGTCATTGATTGGAGCCGGCGGTCTCCCATGTTTCACCGAGTGATCGCGAATCTGGTGACCCGCGTCGTCATTTTGTGTGCCAAAAAAGAAAAGGAACAAGGATAACGGTTATGGAATGGTTGACCTGGTTATTGATCGTCGCATTTGCAGGCGGTGTTTGGCTCTATGCTCGACGATCTGACACTGATAATTTGGGGATCAAAGGCAAACTGATCTGGACTGACCATGGCCGACAGACGAAGCCTTTTTTTAACTCTGAGTTCCAAGTGTTTGGAAAACCCGATCTGATGTACAAAACCCAGGAGGGCATTCTTGCGGTCGAGTTCAAAAGCAGAAAATGGAACATTTACCAGAGTGACATCACACAAGCAAAATGTGCAGCGTTATCCGCAAGAGGGGCTGGTTATCAAGTGACTCGCATTCTGGTAAAAACAGCCAAAGCAGAGCGCTATTTTCCGTTGCCACGTTCCGACAAAGCCTTATTCAAAGAGATTGAGTCAAGTGTTGCGATGGCACGCAAAGCTAAGCGGGGGGTGCCTGTGCCCAGCGTGCCAGAACGATTGAAGTGCCGCTCATGCGCTCATAATGCGAGCTGTTCTGGCATTCGGCTTCGGAGAAGGTGATCTGATCCATGGTGGCAACGAATCCTGTGCGGTTGACGATAGCCGTATTATCGCTGATTTTGAGACTTAATCAGAGTCTCCCTAAAACTCTGAGTCAGAGATCGCCCGCGTTATAGACTTGGTCCTCATTCGTTGTCTGTGTGGTTCTTAAAAAATCATTCACCTTCATTGCGGCGAAAGAAGGTGTTTTGGCGACTATTGACGCCACCTGGCATATAGAGGTTGTGTCCGTGGTATGGCCTACCCCCACAATCACTACAACGCCAGCTCTATCGACTTCCTTTAAGTACTGAGCAGTGCGAGTGCTCACGAAGGGTAGAAACGACTGGTGCTTCAGGTCCCCGCCGCCGCGTACAATTGCCAGCACATCACCAGATCGTAAATTGCACGCCCTTACCTTTCTAATGATCGCGTCTTCGGCGTAATCATTATCCAAAAACACTTTTTGGTACTCTGTATCGTGCGGTATGGACAGCTCACCATCAAAGTCTTGGTACCCTTTTGATCGGGTGCTGGTCGAGATAACGACGAGGCGGCGCTTTACGTGCTGCTCATGAGCGAGCCTTACATGGTTCCTTTGATAGGCTGGATTTAGGGACAGCGATGATCGTCTGGACTCCTTCTCGTTCTTGTCCCGCTCAATAGCGTCTGCAACTCGTCGGCCAATGCTATTCAGTATTACGGGCGCTTTCAGTTCAACCAGCTTGAGTTTGGAATGAAAACGATCTGTTAGCTCTATTAGCTCTGCCGTGTATGTTAATAGGTTTAACCATTGCACACCTTTGATTTCTGTTTTTCCTGTAGGGCCTTTAGTTATGTAGTGAAGTGATATATCAATGTTCTTTAATACGACCGATTTAATGTGAGGCTTAATTTTCCAGTTTTTGCTTGGCTTGACTGCATCGAGACATTTTTCAGCAAGCTCAGATAATCGATATTCAGCTTCTTCAAGTGTAAACATGGCACGATAATCGTAATTTGAGCATTTGCTACACGTCAGACAAGAAACCGTTGGGCGTGTTCTTCGGGCTACAATATGGGTATTTTTATTATTGCAAGTAGTGCACACCCATTCTGTTTTAATTTCAAGTATGGGCTGATACCACGATGTTCTTCTGAGCGGCCGGTGCGGAATTACTGTCCTGTCTTCAAAATTGCATACTTTATAGCTGATAACATGATTGGCAATATCTGCATCGGTTTTGGTTATTATTAAATCTAACGCTAACTTACTGATTGAAGTAGAAGGGTCCAGAAATTTCGTGAACGGATGATTACTATCCGCTAGTGTACCTTAACAAAAGTTCATCGAGTAATTGGCATTAAAGGCTATAATTGCAGAAAATGTTGATGGAGCTACTGCAATGGGCCGACCCGTTATACCTTTGAAGATGACAGAGGAAGAGCGCAACGAGCTCAATGCATGGCTTCGTCGCCGGCAGATGCCCGCAGCCGAGCAACAGCGAGCCCGAATGGTGTTGCTAAGCACAGAAGGGCTACCCGGGCGGGTCATTGCAGAACGCGTGGGCGTGACAGCGGAGACGGTCGGCAAGTGGCGTAAGCGGTTTGAACAGTTTCGGGTGGCCGGTCTGACAGATGCCCCCAGGAGCGGCCGGCCCCGCAGTATCAGTGACGACAAAGTCACAGAGGTCATCAACAAAACGCTTCAGTCAAAGCCTAAAGATGCGACTCATTGGTCGACGACCTTGATGGCTAAGGAAGCGGGTCTCAATGCCATGGCGATCAGTCGCATCTGGCGGGCGTTTGGTTTGAAGCCTCACCGTCTGGAGACCTTTAAGCTCTCGACCGACCCGCATTTTGTTGCCAAGGTTCACGACATTGTTGGGCTGTACATGAATCCGCCGGACCGGGCTTTGGTGCTGTGTGTTGATGAGAAAAGCCAGATACAGGCGCTGAATCGTACCCAACCGGCGTTACCGCTGTCGTTTGGCTACTCAGAGACCCGGACACACGATTACGTTCGTCACGGCACCACAACCTTGTTTGCAGCCTTGGACGTGGCCACCGGGGAGGTTATCGGGCGCCTTCATAGGCGGCATCGGGCCAAAGAGTTTCTGGCCTTTTTGAATGCGATTGACCGGGAGGTTCCAAGAGATTTGGATATTCACTTGGTTATGGATAACTACGGCACCCATAAGACCGCAAAGGTCCGTGCCTGGTTTGCTGCCAGGCCCAGATACCACGTTCATTTCACGCCCACATCGGCGTCGTGGATCAACTTGGTGGAACGTTTCTTTGCCTTGATCTCAGGGCGTTGGATCAAACGAAACTCGCATCGCAGCACTCGCGAGCTGGAAGCTTCAATCAAGGACTACCTTGCAACGTATAATGACGATCCCAAACCGTTTGTCTGGCGTAAAACCGCCGATCAAATCATTGAGTCAATCGCGCGCCTATCTGACAAGCTCAATAATAAGACGAACTTTTGTTAAGGGACACTAGGGAGGGTCTGATTAACGCCTGATTTGTCACTGAATCGCTTTTCAATTCGAAAAAAAGCCGTTCAAACTCGATTTCGGCGTAATTTTTCCCTTTTTTGTTCGTTTTTTGCCCGTTTCCCGCCGTTTTGGCGGAATTCGGGCGCACTGGCCCTACGCCAGCAAGTATTTTTCACCGATCAGTAAATTGGTGAACGCTGCTAGCAAGTGCAGCCGGGTAGTGTTTTTGGCCAGGCCGCGATAGCGGACTTTGCTGTAGCCAAAGACCTGTTTGATGTAGCGGAATGGGTGTTCCACTTTGGCCCGAGCACTGGCTTTGAGCTTTTCAGCTTTCAACTGACGGTCATCCATTTTCTTGCGAGAGCCAGGACGTTTAGCAATGAACCAGGATACGTTTTTACGATTTTTATGCTCATCGCGCTTTTGAATCCCAAGATAACCAGCATCACCGAACACGCGCTGCTCGTCACCATGAAAAAGGTTACCGGCGGGCACAATGTCGTGGATGTTGGCTGCCGTGGTATCGATGCTGTGGATCAGGCCGAGCGTGTCATCGACGCCGATGTGCATCTTCATGCCGAAGTACCATTGATTGCCTTTTCGGGTCTGGTGCATCTCTGGGTCACGCTTGCCGCTCTCGTTCTTCGTGGAGCTTGGAGCAGAAATGATGGAAGCATCCACAATGCTACCTTCGCGCAGCATCAGACCGTTCTTCTCCAAGTGTTTGTTCACTTCTTTGAACAACACCTTGCCGAGGCCATGGCGTTCAAGGAAATGACGGAACTTGAGAATGGTGGTTTCATCCGGTAAGCGATCCAACTTCAGGCCGGCGAAGTGCCGCATGGATTCAATCTCGTACAGGGCATCTTCCATGGCCGGGTCGCTGAGGTTATAGAACAACTGCATGCAGTGGACTCGCAGCATGGTCGGCAGGGGATACGGTGGCCTGCCAGTCTGGCCCTTGGGATAATAACGAGCGACCTTCTTCTCCAACTGCTTCCACGGAATCAGTTTGTCCATCCGCTCCAGAAAGATCTCGCGGCGAGTCTTGCGCTTTTTGGTCTGGTACTCGGCTTCGGAGAAGGTGATCTGATCCATGGTGGCAACGAATCCTATGCGGTTGACGCGGAACGTGTCAACCTCATTTGAACCAGCTCTTTAAATATTAAGTTGCTTTCTGTAAGACTCTTTGCAACGTCGGGAAGTTTACTCCTTGTTCGGCGATTGAAGGTTCGGCATCGTCCGGTATTGGG